>MDTE01189286.1_pt1 | contig 13008 bp, 8 predicted proteins | sample 811231 | NCBI WGS metagenome assembly MDTE01 (sample SAMN05326651, study PRJNA326480) | marine metagenome | isolation source: seawater | place: Indian Ocean: Red Sea | collected 2010
ATTAAAAATTGCGAAAGTCCAAAATGGTTAAAAAAAGATTTAGAGTCATTGGGTTTGAAACCAATTTCAGCTGTTGTAGATATTACAAATTATATAATGTTTGACCTTAATCGGCCAATGCATGCTTATGATTCAGACAAAATTAATGGAAAGATAATTGTCAGACAATCAAAGAACGGCGAAAGTTTTGAAGCTTTAGATGAAAAAAAATATAATGTTCCAGAGGAAGCATGTTTGATTACAGACGAAAAGAAAATATTGGGCTTGGGCGGGATAATCGGCGGTCAATCTAGCGCAATAGATCATGATACAAAAAATATAGTTTTAGAGGCTGCTACATTTGATCCAGTCAAAATTTCAAAAATATCTAAAAAGCTAGGAATTATTACTGATGCAAAGTTCAGATTTGAAAGAGGCGTTGATCCAAATTCAATTGAACATGGTTTAAAACTGGCTGCAAAACATATTCAGGAAATATGCGGTGGTAAAATTTCAAAAATTAATATCACAGGTAATACTAAATTTAAAAATAAAAAAATTAAGTTTGAAATTAACAACTTTGAAAAATTAATAGGATTTTCAGTTAGCAGTAAGGATTGTCAAAAAATTTTAGAAAAATTAGGTTTTAAAGTAAAAGTTAAAAAACAATCGTTTGATATTGAAGTACCTAGCTGGAGATTAGATGTCAATCAAGAAGCAGATATCATAGAAGAAATTTTAAGGATAAAAGGATTAGATAAAATTTCATCAATTTCACCTAGTTCTAATGGAAATAAACCAGTACTAAGTTACCATCAAAAACTGTTTCATTTAGTTCAAAGATCATTTGCTAGCAGAGGTTTTTTTGAAACTATAAGCTGGTCATTCACAAATAGTAAGTTCAATCAGTATTATTCTGATCAATCAGTAAAAATAACCAATCCAATATCTGCTGATTTAGATGTGCTAAGAAGCTCAAACTTCGTAAATTTAATATTACAGGCAAAATCAAACCTAGATAGATCAAATTTGAATCTACAGATGTTTGAAGTAGGACCTATTTTTAAAAATAATTTTGCCCAAGAAACAATAGCTTCAGGTATTTTAGTTGGAAAAAAAGTAAGTTCTACTTGGACTGATAAAGATCAGGATTTCAATGTAATCGATGCAAAAGAAGATTTATATTTTATTTTAAGCGATTTAGGATTTTCATCAGAAAATTTAGTCATAGAAAAAAGCGACAAAAGTTACTACCACCCAGGTCAGTCGGGAGATGTTTTTCTAGGAGATAAAAAAGGTCACAAAATAGGAAGTTTTGGAACTATACACCCTTTGATATTAAAAAAAATGGATATTCAAAAATCAAATATTTTTGGTTTAGAAATTTATCTTGATAATTTCATCGAGCCAAAGAAACCATCTAGGGTTTCAAAAAAACAGCTTAAAAAACATGATTTTCAAATTGTAGAGAGAGATTATGCATTTATCGTAGATAAAAACGTTAAAGCTGGAGATTTGATTTCAGTAATAAAAAAAACAAATGAGATAATTAAATCGGTTAATGTATTTGACTTATATGAGGGTGAAAATATTGATAAAGACAAAAAGTCTGTAGCCTTAAAAGTTCTTTTTGAGCCAACTGATAAGACATTGAAAGATAAAGATATTGATGAACTATCAGATAAAATTATTTTAGCTGCTAAAAACGTAGGTGGCTCATTAAGATCTCAATGACAAATACAAGCTTAATAAGAAACTTCTCTATTGTTGCCCACATTGATCACGGAAAATCTACACTTGCTGATCGATTAATACAAACATGTGGTGGATTAACTGATAGGGAGATGAAAGAACAGGTTTTAGACTCTATGGATATTGAGCGAGAAAGAGGAATAACTATCAAAGCCCAAACCGTAAGATTAAAATATAATCATAGTGACGGAAATGAATACATTTTAAATATTATAGATACCCCGGGGCATGTTGACTTTAGTTATGAGGTCAATAGGTCATTAGCAGCATGTGAAGGATCTTTACTTGTTGTAGATAGCACACAAGGTGTAGAGGCGCAGACACTTGCTAATGTTTATCAAGCTTTAGATAATAATCACGAAATTATTACTGTACTTAATAAGTCAGATCTTCCAGCATCTGAACCTGAAAAAGTCAAAAAACAAATAGAGGAAGTAATTGGCGTAGATACACAAAACGCAATTTTAGCATCTGGAAAAACAGGTGAGGGAATAAATGATATTCTAGAATCGATTATTAAAAATCTTCCTTCTCCAAAAGGAAAGCAAGACGAAAAATTAAAGGCTTTATTAGTAGATAGCTGGTATGACAGTTATTTAGGAGTAGTGATTTTAGTAAGAGTAATTGATGGCAAAATAAAAAAAGGAGAACAAATAATAATGATGTCTAATAATTCGCGGCATGAAGTGGAGAGAGTTGGTATTTTTACACCTAAACCCGTCGATATTGATGAAATTGGACCTGGAGAAATTGGATTTATTGTTACTGGTATTAAAGATTTATCAGATACTAAAGTTGGAGACACAATCACTACAGTTAAAAACCCAACTCCCAAAGCTTTACCTGGTTTCAAACCAAGTAAACCAGTTGTTTTTTGTGGGTTGTTTCCTATAGATAGTACAGATTATAGTTTATTAAAAGATAGTTTAGCAAAACTAAAATTAAATGACTCAAGTATTGAGTATGAGCCTGAAAATTCAACTGCTCTTGGTTTAGGGTTTAGGTGTGGTTTTCTGGGTTTGTTACATTTAGAAATTGTTGTTCAAAGATTAGAACGTGAATATAATATTGGTTTGATAACAACTACACCAGGTGTAGTTTATAAAATTGAAACTACCGATGGAGAAATTTCAGATCTTCAAAACCCATCTAATATGCCTGACCCGTCTTTAATAAAAACAATTAAAGAGCCTTGGATAATAGCTACGATAATAACACCAGATGAATTTGTGGGTTCCATAATTAAGATTTGTGAAGATAAAAGAGGAAAACAAAGAGACATAAGTTACTCGGGTAATAGAGTTGTATTAAAATATGATTTGCCTTTAAATGAGGTGGTGTTTGATTTTTATGACAAAATCAAATCAATAACTAGTGGTTATGCAAGTTTTGATTACGAAATTAATAGTTATCTTTCCGGAGATTTAATTAAGTTATCTATTCTAGTAAATGAGGAGTCAGTCGATGCATTGTCAATAATCATTCATAAGGAAATTGCACAAAGACAGGGACGACTTATATGTGAAAAATTGAAAGATCTTATACCAAGACATCAATTTCAAATTCCAATACAGGCTGCAATTGGAGGTAAAATAGTTGCGAGAGAGACAATCAAAGGATTTAAAAAGGATGTACTTACAAAAATACATGGTGGAGGAGCATTGGATAGAAAAAGAAAACTTTTAGAAAAGCAAAAAAAAGGAAAATCTAGAATGAAACAATTTGGAAAAGTTGAAATTCCACAAGAAGCGTTTATTGGTGTATTAAAAATAAATAAATAAGTTTATGAACATATTAATTGCAGGCGCAGGTGGTTTTATCGGAGGTCATTTAATGAAACGGTTAAAATCACAAGGTCATAGTTTAATTTGTGCAGATATTAAGCCTCTTGAATATTGGTTTCAAATTGATGAAGATAATAAAAATTTCTCTATTGATTTAAAAGATTATGAAAATTGTAAGACAATTTTTAAATCAAAAATAGATTTTGTATTTAACATGGCTTGTAATATGGGAGGAATGGGTTTCATAGAAAATAATAAAGCAGAGTGCATGCTTTCAGTATTAATAAATACAAATCTTTTGCGCGCAAGTCATGAAAACAAAATTCAAAAATATTTATTTTCGTCAAGTGCGTGTGTATACAATGCTGATAAACAAAAAGAAACTTTCATAGAAGGATTAAAAGAAGAGGATGCGTATCCAGCAATGCCAGAAGATGGATATGGATGGGAGAAACTTTTTAGTGAAAGAATGTGTAGACATTTTTATGAGGATTATAATTTAGATATTAGGATTGTAAGATATCACAATGTTTTTGGACCTGTAGGAACATTTGATGGAGGCAGAGAAAAGGCGCCAGCTGCTCTGTGCAGAAAAGTAATTAATGCTAAAATCAATAACGAGAAAGTAGTCGAGGTCTGGGGTGATGGTCAGCAAACTCGAACATTTCTATATATAGATGATTGTATTGAAGGTACATTGAATGTTTTTAATGGGAACTATAGAGATGTATTTAATATTGGTAGCGATGAGCAAGTATCGATTAATCAAATGCTTGATATGATTGAGGATATTTCTAATTATAAGTTTGATAGAAAATACCTTTTAGACAAACCTAAAGGTGTTAGAGGAAGATCCAGTAATAATGATTTTATTAAAAAAAAATTAAATTGGTCACCATCTATTAAACTGCAAGATGGTTTGGTCAAAACATATAAATGGATAGAAAATCAAATACAGCAAAAAAGTAATATTAAAAAATTTTCTAGATTTTAATATTAATGAAGAGATTATTTATTTTTGAACCTGAGTGCTCTAGTTCCTTGGGGCATTCTCTGAACTCTTTGCATCAATATTCAAAGTTTTTTAAAAAAAAACTAAAGGTTTATTGTATTACTAGTGCATTACTTGAAAAAAAATTTTTTTTTAAGGAAGGTCAAATATTAAATATCATTAATTTTAAAGAGGGCTGTTTTAAGATAAAAGATTTTTTTAATTTTTTAAAAAATTTATTTTTTTTTATATATAAGATATTTTTTTTTATTACTCTGATTATTTATGATAAAAATTTTCTATATCTTATAAAGGCATGCGCAAAATTATATTTTATCCCGAGATATATACCTGACTTATATAAATTAAAAAAAAATAAAAAAATTAATAAGAACGACTCAATATTTATACCAAGTGGTAGACCACACATCCTTCAATCAATTCTTTTTTTATATTTTTTAGATAAAAAAAATTTTCCAACTATTCATTTTAGAATTGTCCATCCGGTAAAATTTAGAAAAAATAGAGATAATTTTTTTAAGTATCTTGATTTTTTTGAAAATTTAAAACTTATAAATAAAAAAATTTTCTTTTATGCCGAAAATAACAGATATAAAGATACATTAGAAAGATTTCATAAATTAGATACATCTATTTTTAATGGTATATCAATTACTAAATCTGAAAAATCGAATAAAAATATTACAATTTCGTTTTTAGGTGAGTCAAAAAATTATAAAGGGTTTTATAAAATACCAAAAATAATTAAAATTTTACAAAAAAAATATTCAAAAAAAATAAAATTCATAATTCAAGTTTCAAAAAAAAATAAAGAAATACATTCAACATATTTAAAACTAAAAAAAATAGCCTCATTAAATAAAAATGTTAAAATAATAGAAGGGTCTATTGATAATCTTGAGTTTGAAAAATACTTAAGTATTACAGATATAATGCCTTTATTGCACCCGCTGAATAGAGCCAAAACATTTGGTAGTGGATTTATTTATACTTGTATTGGCGCAGAAATTATTATGATTATACCTAAAGGTGCTAATGATTGGAAAAAAGTTATACCTTGCAAAAGTTATTTAGAAGCAGATTCGATTGATAGCTATGCAAAAAAAATTATTTTTATCATTAAAAAAATGAGAAAATATAAACAATTAGTCAACATTACTAAAAAAATTTATCTAAATAAAATTAAAAATAGTAAACTAATCAGAAGAATTTTAAAAAATGAAAATTGAGGAAAAGAATATTTTAGTTGTTGGTTGTGTTAGAAATGTTGGAGACAAATTGATTAATGACTTACAAATAGTCCAAAAAGCAATCCATAATTTTAAGGAAAAATCTTTTTTACTAATAGAGTCAGACTCCACGGATAATACTAAAGATTTATTATTAGAATGCGAACAAAAAATTAAAAATTTTAAAACTATATCATTAGGTAAAATAAGCGATCAATATAAGTTTCGAACCGAAACGATTGCTAATTGTAGAAATATTTATGTCGATAGAATTAATAATGACGAGACCTATAAGGATATCGATTTAGTTTTAGTTGTTGATCTTGATGGAATTAATAATTTATTAAACCATGATTCTATATCCAGTTGCTTTGAAAAAGATAATTGGGATGCGGTCTTTGCTAATCAAAAGGAGGCTTATTATGATATATATGCTTTAAGACACGAATATTGGTCTCCAACAGATTGTAGACAAGAATTAGATTTCTTTGAAAAATTTAGAAAATCCAGATCATTTAATTATTGGCATTCAATTTATTCCAAAATGATCGAGATACCAGAAAGTAGCGAATGGATAAAGGTAAATTCAGCTTTTGGAGGGGCTGCAATTTATAAAAAGAAATGTTTCGAAAATAATTTATATGTTGGGAGTATCAAAGATAAAGAAATTTGTGAGCATATTAAATTTAATGAAAATTTAGTTGAAAAAGGTTTTAATCTTTATATTTGTCCAAAATTTATTAACTCCAGCATAAATGATCATACGAAAAAGAAAATATCACTAAAATATAAAATCAAATTTGCAATACAAAGTTTATTTGTAAAATGAAAAAAATACTAATTATTCAAAAAAGAATAGGTATAGGTGATTTTTGTGTTTTCTTACCTGCTATAAATGAGATTTCAAAATTTTTTAGCGAATATCAAGTTGATGTTATGACTAAAGAGAGAACACAAGCAAAAGAGTTTATATTTGATCACAATTATATTAATGACATTTTTTATGCTCCTGATTTAAATATTTTTAGAGAGAGTATGTGGATTTATAACCACATTAAAAACTTAAAATATGAGAAATGTTTCATTTTTCATTATAGTTTAAGATATTTTTTATTAGCAAAATTAGCAGGTGTAAAAAATGTATTTTCTTATGGATTTTTAAAAAAAAATGAAAATATAGTTAAAAGATCCCAAGAATTTATCAATGATAAATTAAATAATAAAAATAAAAATTTTGAATTTCATATTAACTTTAGAGAAAATATTAAAAAACAAGAACAGATAATTTTTGGAATTGGTGGGAGTGGCAATGATAAAAAGTGGGATCTAAATAACTATGTTAAATTAGCAAAATTATTGAATAAGATTAAAAAATTTAAATATGTGCTTGCAGGCGGTATAAATGAGATTGATGATGCAAATTATATTATTAAAAATTTAAAAAATAATAATATCGATGCTATCTCAATATGTGAATTAAACATAAAGTCTACGTTACCATTTTTATTGAGTTCAAAAATATATATTGGAAATGATACTGGTTTTATGCATCTTTCAGGATGTTTCGGAATTCAATCTTTTGGTCTTTTTGGACGAACATCTATAAATTATTCATCATATAATAAAAATATTATTCCAATATCTTTGCCAGATTCGCAAAGAAGGAATATATCTAGACCTGATGCAATTAATTTTATACAGCCAGAATACGTATTAGAGTTTCTGCAATCTACTAAATTGTAAATGTGGAGAGGTGGCCGAGTGGTTGAAGGCGCACGCTTGGAAAGCGTGTAAAGGGGCAACTCTTTCGCGGGTTCGAATCCCGCTCTCTCCGCCAAAGTATTTTAATCTTGAGCAACTGAAAATTTATATTAAAAAAGATATTATTTGTAATTAACGAATGATTAAACTAGCTGTTTTAATACCAACACATAAGTTGAGTCTTAGTGGTAATGAAAAAAAATCTCTAACAAAGCTAATAAAGAGTTATAATAAAAAGCATATTTATTTTATCCTACCAAAAAAAAATAAAAGTCTAAATAAATTATACAACTTAAACTGTGTTTATTTTGATAATTATTATTTCTTTAATCATAGGAATTATAATAAACTATTATTATCAAAAGAATTTTTTGAAAAATTTTTAAATTATGAAAATATTTTAATATATCAACTAGATTGCTACCTGATAAAAGACTTTCATTATTTAGAGAATTTTTTTAAATATGATTATGTTGGATCACCTCATATTAATATAAAGAAAAAAAATTTTAATGGAATTTTAAATGGTGGGTTATCTCTCAGAGCTGTAAGGCCTTCCCTAGACGTTTTAAATTCATCAAATTTAAATTTATCTTTTATAAATCTCATGTCTTTCATCAGATATTTTAGAAGTTTGAACAGATTAAAACATTTTCTTAATTTTTTGATAAAAATATTTTATTTATATTTAAAACAATCATTTAATAGGAGATCTAAGTCTAAATTTAGTCATTTATTTTTAGAACATTTCCCAAATTATTTTAATGAAGATATCTTTTGGAGTTTATTTTCAGTTATGTATAAAAAAAATTTTAATATTATAAAACCAAAATTGGCTATTGATTTCGGTTTTGATAAAGATCCAAAAGAATTATTTAAGATAAATAAAGGAAAATTACCATTTGGCTGTCATAACTGTTGGAATGATGAAAACAATGACTTTTGGAAAAATTATTTTTAATTTTTTTCAATAATATCGTAAAACTTTTTTATTAGATTTACTGCTCTTATGTCGGCGCCCATACTTGCATTAATTTTTCTAGTAACGTAAGACACTCCAATTCCTTCTATTGGATCTCCAAAACCAAGCGATCCACCCCAACCATTATGGCCAAAGTTTTCTTTATTTTTTCCAAACATCCAACCACCACGTAAAATAAAGCCAGAGTGTGTCCATCTAACTGGAAATTTTAAGCTCAAATCAATTTTAGATTTTGTATCTGTAAGAATTGTTTTGAATTTTTCTTTCTCAATTATTACATTTTTATTTGATCTAAGATCATTTGCTAAGATATCATATAATTTGGCAATTGATAATGCTGATCCATGCCCACCCATCGACGGAATACCTGCTAACCTCCAATCTTTAGTGTTGTAATATAAAATGTCGTGCTTTGGATTATTGAATGCATCATATTCATTTTTTTTTTTATCTTTTAATTTTTCACTTTCTATTAAATCAGCTACATTTTTAAAATCTTTTTCTTGAAAACTGAAAACAAAATTTATATCAAATTTGTATTTGAAATTTTTTTTAAAATATTCACTCAGTGTGTCTCCTGTTATTCGACGTATTAAATTTTCTACCAAAAAACCATGTGTTTTAGCATGATAAAAAGTATGAGCCCCGGGCTTATGGTCGGGAGTTTGATTTTCTAATACCTTTATTATTTTATTATAATTTAACAAATCATTATTTTTTAATTTTTCTTTAAATCTGTAGATTCCCGATTGATGAGACAATACGTGTTTTACTTTGATATTTTTATGAAAATTTGGCCAGTAAAAACAGACATCTTTTTCGATATCCAGTTCTCTATCATTAATTAGTTTAGTAACGCAAGCTGCATAAATTCCTTTGCTTAACGAAAAAGTGTTTACGATTGTATTTTGATCCCAAAGTTCCTTATTATTTTTAAACCCACCAAAAAGATTTATTATTATATTTCCATTTTTTACTACAGAAAAATTAGCTCCATCTTCAGTCTGATTTACAAAATAATTTTTAAAGATATCTTTAATTTCACAAAATTCTGGAGGGCAAACTCCGCCAATTTCCATTTAATTCGCGAGCTTAAATGCAAAATTACGGCCCATGCTTATTTTTAGGTCTTGGCAAAATCTTGCTGCTTCAGCACCATCAATCATTCGATGATCATATGATAATGAAATCGGCATCATTTTCCTTGGCACGAATTTTCCTTCGACAAAAACTTGTTTTACTTCAGTTTTCCCAATACCAAGAATGCATACTTCAGGTAAATTAACTATTGGTGTAAAAAAGCTACCACCTATTCCACCAAGACTTGATATGGTCATAGAGCCTCCAAAAAATTCTTTCTTGTCTATTTTAAGATCTTTACATTGCTTACTTGTTTTTCTGAGTTCTTTTCCTAAAGTAAGAATATTTTTTTGATCTACATTTCTAATTTTTGGTACCATTAATCCATGGGGAGTATCAACCGCAATTCCAATATGAAAATATTTTTTATAAACTACCTCTTCTTTTTCAGGGTCAAGTGATGAGTTAAAATTTGGATATTTTTTCATAGCATTAACAAGTGCTTTCATGATAAATGCTAGTGGTGTTACAGGTATTTTATCTCTGGTATTCAAGTCTACTAATTTTTTCCTAAAATCCTCCATCTCGGTAACATCAATTTCGTCATGCTGAGTAACGTGAGGAATGCTGTTCCATGCTTTCACTAAGTGAGGTCCAGACAATCTTTTTATTCTAGGAATTTTTTGTATATCTACATCACCAAATTCAGAATGTTCATATGGTAAATCTAGTTTTTCTTTATTTTTAGTTGTCTCAGTTTTTTCAGATACATTGCTATTTTTTATGTAATTTTTAATATCTTCTTTTTTTACTCTCCCACCACGACCTGATCCTTGAAGCTCATTAATGTTAATACCAAGTTCTCTAGCAAATTTAAGAGTATTTGGGCTTGCTCCAGTTGAGTCAGACAATTTTATTTCAGATTCTTTTTCAACTTGGGTTTTTTTTATAAATGGCTTTTGATTTTTAATTTTTTCATTATTTGTTTCTGACTTTGCCTCAACTTTATTATTAACTGAATCTATTTCTAAAACCGTATCACCTTCAGATACTTTATCGCCAATCTTCACATTAATATTTAGTATTTTGCCAGATAAAGGAGAAGGAACTTCCACACTAGATTTATCGCTTTCTAGAGTAATTAAAGGATCACCTTTTGTAATTTCTTCTCCATTTTTTACCAAAACTTCTATAATTTCAACACTTTTAAAATCACCAATATTTGGAACTTTAATTATTTCGCTCATTTATAACTTTATCGGATACGGTTTTTCTGGATCAATTTTGTATTTTTTTATTGCATCATTTACTACTTTGCTGGCAATTTTCTGTTCGTGTGACAATGCACTCAAAGTATTTACGACGATAGATTCTTTATTTACTTCGAAAAATTTTCTTAATTCTTTTCTAGTATCACTACGCCCGTAACCATCAGTTCCTAGTGTGTAAAAGCTGCTGTTTATATAAGGACGTATTTGATCGACGTGAGATCTTATGTAATCACTTGCAGCAATGACTGGACCAGATCTAGCTTTGAGACACTTTTGAATATATGTTTCTTTTGGTTGTTTATCTGGATGCAGTTGATTCCATCTTAGTATCTCTGCCCCATCTCTTTGAATTTCTGAGTAAGATGTAATACTCCAAACATCACTATCAATACCAAAATCTTTACTTAGTATTTCAGCAGCTTTTATAGTTTCATTAAGTATTGATCCGGAACCAAATAATTGAACTATTGATTTCCCCTTGTTTCTAAATTCTTTAAATAAATACATGCCTTTAAGAATATGTTCTTTTTTTACATGTTTAGGTATTTCTGGATGCTTATAATTTTCGTTTAGAGCAGTTATGTAATAAAAAATATTTTCTTTGTTAGTATGCATTCTTTTAATTCCATCTTCAATAATCGTAGCCATTTCGTAAGCATAAGTTGGATCATATGAAATACAATTTGGTATCATCGAGGCCATAATTAATCCTTGGCCATCTTGATGTTGTAAACCTTCGCCTGCAAGTGTTGTCCTTCCAGAAGTCGCACCAATTAAAAACCCTCTTGTTTGAGAGTCTCCTGCTGCCCAAGCTAAATCCATAACTCTTTGAAAGCCAAACATTGAATAAAAGATATAAAAAGGCATCATTTCAATATCGTGGTTTGTATATGCGGTACCAGCAGCAATAAAAGATGACATTGATCCTGCTTCTGTAATACCTTCTTCCAAAACTTGACCACTTTGATCCTCACGGTATGAGCTTAGCTGTTCAGAATCTACAGGCTCATATTTTTGACCTTCATGCGCATAAATACCCACTTTTTGAAAAAAACCTTCCATACCAAACGTCCTTGCTTCATCTGGTATAATAGGTACAAGTTTTGGAGCTATTTCTTTGTCTCTAAAAATTTTTCCTAAGATTGCTACTAATGCCATTGTCGTAGACAGTTCTCTATCACCTGAGCTTTTCATTGATGCTTCGAATATACTTGGGTCTTTAATTATAATTTGCTTCGAATTTGTTGACCTTGAAGGAATATAGCCACCCAGGGCTTTTCTTCTCTCTTTTAAATATTGAATCTCATCTGACTTTTCATTTGGTCTGTAGAATTCTAGATTTTCTACTTGTTTATCAGTTAATGGAATATCAAAACGATCTCTAAAGTAATACATATCATCTATCCCCAACTTTTTTTGTTGATGAGTAGTATTAATACTTTCACCAGATTTACCCATGCCATATCCCTTTATAGATTTTGTAATTATTACTGTGGGTTGTCCTTTATGTTTAACTGCTGCATCATATGCAGCATAAACTTTGTGTGGGTCGTGACCGCCACGATTTAGTTTCCAGATATCTTCATCAGTTAAATTTGAAACTAATTTTGCTAGCTCTGGATATTTGCCAAAGAATTTTTCCCTAACATACTTACCACCCTTTGCTTTAAAAGCCTGGTATTCTCCGTCTACACATTCGTCCATTCTCTTCATCAGTAAACCGGTTTTGTCAGCTTTTAATAATGGATCCCAATAAGATCCCCAAATAACTTTTAGAACATTCCACCCTGCACCTCGAAACGTACCTTCAAGTTCTTGAATAATTTTGCCATTACCTCTAACAGGGCCATCAAGTCTTTGTAAATTACAATTAATAACAAATATTAAATTGTCTAAATTCTCTCTTGCAGCTAAGCCGATTGCTCCAAGAGATTCTGGCTCATCGCACTCACCATCACCTAAAAATGTCCAAATTTTTCTATTTTGTTTTGGTATTAAATTTCTATTTTCTAGGTACTTCGTAAACCTAGCATTATAAATTGATGTAATTGGCCCAAGACCCATTGAGACAGTAGGAAATTGCCAGTAGTCTGGCATTAACCAAGGGTGAGGGTATGAAGATAATCCTGTACCTCGTTTTATATTTGCTTCTTGCCTG
>MDTE01090791.1_pt1 | contig 13005 bp, 10 predicted proteins | sample 811231 | NCBI WGS metagenome assembly MDTE01 (sample SAMN05326651, study PRJNA326480) | marine metagenome | isolation source: seawater | place: Indian Ocean: Red Sea | collected 2010
CAGTTAACGATGATTCTTCCATCGAAATTCGCCAATCTTTCTCGAAGGTCAGACACTTCCATCGGGCCGTATCTGTTGATATCGATCGTTCCATCTTCGTAGATGACGACGACTGTAATCCATGCTAACTCTCCGTCGGTCCATACAATGACTACGACTTGAGAGACATTACCATCTCTCTGTTCGACATCATCGTCATCATCGCTCAACAGACTTTCAAGGTCAGATTCCTTGAGTTCTTCGTCGAGAATCCATTCACCAGCCTCTCTCATGTCTGCGTGACGGTAGAAGTCCGCTTCCTCCAAGGCGACCATAATCGCCTCATCTTTCTCCAGAGATTCTTGTGCCTGCTCAGCGCTGACCGCACCGGTGCTCGCTACCAGCGTCATTGATAACGCTAGTAACAAGGCCAAGAATCCCTTGGTTCCATTCGCTACATTTGTTCTGGGTGTTCCGCCCATGACTTTCTTCTTGTCTTTGTGCATATATTACGGGGAGAAGGGATTCCCCCTTACCCATGCAGTGTGAGAGGTTCGTATACCAAACACAAAACCTTCGCGTGGAGAACCTTTTCAGCGATTGCTCAGGAGTCCCTAGAGTGGTGAAGGATACACTGGGAAGGGCGATGCGCGATTTGCGTGTCTCGGTCATCGACCGTTGCAACTTTCGCTGTCGCTATTGTATGCCACGCGAGCAATTTGGTTCAGACTATCCATATCTATCTCGTTCAGAGATATTGACCTTCGAGGAGATCGATTCCTTAGTTGGCGCTTTGTTGCCTCTTGGCGTCGAAAAGGTGCGGCTTACAGGTGGAGAACCGCTTTTGCGTCGTGATTTAGTCAAATTAGTTGAGATGCTGTCAAAGCATGGTGTTGAGGTAGCATTGACTACGAATGGCGCATTACTTTCAGAGCATGCTTTTTCGCTTGCAACTGCCGGTCTCGATCGTGTAACTATCAGTTTGGATGCGGTCGATGAGGAGACCTTCCAGTCGATGTCGGACACCGAGGTATCGGTTGATGCGGTGTTTGCTGGCATCGATGCTGCTCTCGAGGCCGGGCTCAGTCCGGTCAAAGTCAACTCAGTCATCCAGCGAGGGGTCAACGAACATTCGATTATGGATTTAGTCGAGCGATTCGAGGGTACTGATGTCCAAGTTCGCTTCATTGAATACATGGATGTCGGAACGACCAACGGTTGGCGTCGTGATGAGGTTGTATCTGCTGCTGAAATCCTCGATATCATTCGAAGTCGTAAGATGGTAGCCCGTGTAGGTAGGCCGAATCCGAGCCAGGTGGCAGAGGAGTGGATTACCGTTGATGGCTTCCGTTTCGGATTGATACCTTCGGTGACACAACCTTTCTGCGGCGATTGCACACGCGCTCGTTTGTCAAGTGAGGGTTCTCTGTACACTTGCTTGTTCTCTGAGTCGGGTCACGACCTGAAGTCGATGCTGAGGGAGGGAGCTACTCACGATGAAATCAGAGCTAAGGTTACGGGCATTTGGCAGGAGCGTGCTGATAGATACAGCGAGTTACGAGGCGAGGAGCGCGGCATCCGCCTTCCTGTCGAAATGTCTCACATAGGTGGCTAATCATTGGAGTGAGGAAGCGACTTCCTCGATAATCTTCCAAGGGGCATCGGTTCTGATAGCAGGCTTGCCGTAATTCGCCACAGCGGCCAGATGTCCCTCCCCACTTAGCAGCGTGGCCATCTTTGACGGTGAAGGTGGTGAATGTAGCCCAAGGTGGGAAGCGAGGTGGTCTACACAGTAGACGCTCGGTATGTGGATGCACTGAGCTTCTTTGGACAGAGATCTAACTGCTCTTGCCGCCATCTTTCTTCCTTCCTTTGCTCCATCTTTGTCGGCGTCGGGAGCGCACATCTCCATCGCTCGCTCCTCAGTCAACCATGACATTGCGTCGCAATCACCCATGGCTCCAATCCAAAGTGGCCCTGAGACACGAGGATCGTCCCTTGACACGGGGTATGTTAGTGGTACCAATGTGTGTGGGATTCCAGGTTCTTTGGTTTCGTCTTCCGTTGGTTCAGCAATTCGCCATCCCAATGTTCCATCGAGTTCATTCGCTCCCTCAACTGACCTTCTTACCCTCACACTTACCCTCAAGTGATGTCCGTCCCAGATAGAGAGCAACGGTTCTATGCAGCGGTCGTGCTTAGCTGCAGCTTGGGCAACGACAGCCAGTAGAATCCTGAGCCCAGTGTCATGAGCTAGGCTGTCTAGCCTTGCCTGAGCACCATAACGGCGAGCAAGAGCCGTCTTGGAGGAGCCTGTTAGAGCGGCGGTGTCGGTAGCTGTGATTTCTAGCACCGCTTTCCTAGCGGTTGATTGCATGACGCCGTCCAAGAACGGAATCGGTGAGCCGAATGGATCGATGTCGACCCATTGCCAACCTTGCTTGAGCGCTTCCTGCCTAGCGTCACCCACAATGCATCTGAATCCGACAGGCGGTGGAGGGGGGTTCTCGCGATGGTTCGCCTCAGCCCAACCGATTGCCTTCTTATCCAAGTCGCAAAGTGTTAGATCCAAACGTGCGACCAATTCGGGTGCGAGTTCGTGACACAACCTGTGTGCTCTCGCTCCACTCGCCGACAATGCATCCAGATATCTGACATCCTTCTCGGCTCCAGCTAGCCAACCGGAGCGCAACTCATAATCCATCAGCAACACTGAACGGGTTCGGTTAGCAGCCATCGCCTGGTTGTGAAACACGCTTCGCTCGCCCTTCTGACCTGGCCCTGTCATGTTGGCGCCATTTTCGGAAGTGACCGGTGGTAGGTGTAGTTTGGTTCTTCCTTCGACCACGGTTTCACCGGGCCATCCGTCGGGAAGCACGCCTGCCATCATCGTTAGCCTGTAAGGCGACTGCTCATCTGCACTTCGCTCAATATTCGTCGAACAATATGCTCTCATCGACATGTGTTACCTTGCGACCATGGTCAATCACGGTACCTATTACTTGGCATCCAGAAAGGCGTTCACTGAGCCAAGAGAGGACAGAATCAGAAGATTCCGCGGATACGACCACGACCATTCCCATTCCGAGATTGAAAGTACGAGCCATCTCCCATTCACTAACTTCTCCAACTTGTTGTATCCAGTCGAATTCGGGAAGTCTAGGCATGGGGTCGCTAATGTGGTAGCCGAGCGAGTCGTGAAGACGAAGTAGGTTCGAAAGCCCGCCTCCAGTAACATGTGCGATTCCTTTGATGCATTCAGAATCACAAGGATCAGAATTGTCACGAGCTGCGGCTATAAGATCCCAAACAGGGTCAACATAGATTCTTGTTGGGTTCAGTAAAACCTCCCCCAGAGTGATTTCTCCATCGGTGAACCTCTCAATTCGCCCATCTTCGACATTGAATGGTGCTGCTTCGGTCAGACTTGCACCGCTTCTTTCGAGACATGCTCTCACTAGTGAGTAACCGTTGGAGTGGATTCCAGAAGATGGCAACCCAATCATCACATCTCCTGCAGTGATTTCCGCTCCAGTAATTGCACCATCTCGTGGTAACCAACCGAGTGCAGTTCCCGAAAGGTCGAGTTCCTTGACAATACCAGGTAGTGAAGCAGTCTCCCCCCCGGCCAGTGTCACGCGTGCTCGTGCAGCAGCCTCTGTAAGAGAAGCGCCCAAAGCTGCATGGACTGCGGGTTCGGGTTTTGGAGTTGCTACATAGTCGACGAATGCGAGCGGTTCTGCGCCAACGCATAACAGGTCATTGACATTCATCGCCATGCAGTCAATACCAACTCCAGCCAATTCACCGAGTGCGTTTGCAATCTGCAGTTTGCTGCCGACACCATCCGTCGCTAATGCAAGCAATGAGTCACCGAATTCGACCAACCCACCGAAGCCACCCGGTAGGTCGACAGGTGCCCCTGGTGTACCCGAAGGTCGTACCGATGTAGATAGTGCTCCGATTAGCGAAGCCACCGACTTCGCTTCCAAATCTATGTCGACTCCAGAGGAAGCGTAGTCCAACCCCTCACCATCACTCATTGTTCTGCGCCAAAAGCCGTCGGTTATTCAACTCGCCGAGTTCATTCGCTAGTGACTCCGGCTGCGGCTAATGCTTGCTTCAAAGCGCTGGGATTCTCGCAGTTGAATGTGTAGTTTCTATTTTTGTGGGTGGTTTGGACTTCCAAGCCCTGACCCGACGAGATGATGTATCCTATCTTACGGAGTCCTTTGATTCGCCATCCGAGTCCACCCCAACTCAGCCACTTGATGTTGGTCTCCCTGACATATTGGATTTCCATTGTATTGAACGAGACATTCCACATGTTGTATCCGAAGGCAAGTTTGGAACCATCAAATCTGACGAAGTAGTGACGGGTTGCCATCACCATATAGGTAAGCCATGGCATCGTGATTAGAGTAGAGAAGATCAAAGCCCAAAGATCCCCTCTTGGTACTCTGCCAATTGCAATAGCCACACCCCATGCAACCCACATCGTGAGTAGCATTAGGTGGAATCCGAGAAGGAGATAGTGGAATGACGGCTTTCGAATATCTTCGTACATACTATGCATTCTCCAAGTATTCAGCAGCTACTCGTACCTCTTCCAATGATTCAAGCATTCTGTGTCCATCATCGACTTCGACTAATTTGACCGCCTTATTTCCTTCGCTCGCTATAATTGAATTGTTGAACGGCACGATGTCGTCCTCAAGTCCGTGTAGGATGACAGTTGGATGTGTCAACTCAGGCCATGACATCTGTTCTGCTGTTTTGAAGAAGTTCCAGTCCAACTTGATTTTTTTGCCGAGGCCACGATGGTGGTACTTGATACGGCCAACGAGTCTCCAGTATAGCAGACCCCACCACTTTGCACCCTTCCTCCATAATCCATCAAGGCCGAAGGCAGGTGCCAGCAGAATCAACTTGAGATTCATATCTGGTCGTTGAGCAGCAGCGTTGGCAACTGCCAAGCCCCCCATCGATGAGCCGGCAATTAGGTCGAAAGGTCCATCTTCATCGAGTACTTTGAGGATGACATTTGTTTCATCTTCGATGGAGAACCCATTCTCGTACAACAGTGGTGAATGAACTTCCCAACCAAAATTCTTCTCAAAGTAAGCTGGTTTCGAACCGTTGGGTCTTCCTTCGAAACCGTGTGCCCACAGAACTCGCATCATATCACTCCTCAAACGAGAGAGGTTTGAACTCACTTCCTTCTAAGTGACATCTGGACATAGGAGGTCCACTGCCCTCAGGGAATACACGGAGATGCATCTCACAGACGATGTGCGTTGTAGCAGAGAAGAGGTGGCCTCCATGCACCACATGGTCATCGTCAGAGAAGACAATGTGAATGTGGGTGAACGGCTTACCGTCCAATTCTGCTACATTACCCTGCGCCGAGAGCAATTCACAAGGCCCTTCAACCATTATACGCTGATAGATTCCCTCTTCGTCGAGGTAACCGACATCGATGTCACGAATCCGACCTATTCCACTGGTCAACGCTGCGGCGATCTCGTTTTCGCTGATTATTGCTGCTTGGATACTGGCATGTATTTCATCACCGGGATCCAATCTCAAGAAGAGATGTTCTCCCCATCTCCCCTGTTCCATATACAGCGGGTGTGGGCGGTGTGTTGATAGTGATTCTCGCTTACCGCACATCCGGTGAGGGTCTGTCCAGAGGTAGAGTCGTACTGGTTGAGGATGAACCCAACCTACGTCGTCTAGGAGAGACCATACTCACCAAAATGGGATTCACGGTTTCTGCTCACGAAGATGCTGAGACAGCCTTAGTCACACTTTCTACTCATGATGATATCGTCCTCTTAGCTACGGATATGTCACTTCCCGGTATGAATGGTGTTCAACTCGCACACACAATACGAGCAAGGATGCCCGTGGTTCCTATTCTCTTGATGAGTGGCCACGACCAAGACGAAATTGATGCGGCTGGTGGTGTTCCTAATCCGGGCATGACTCTTCAGAAACCAATCGGACTTGCAGACCTCAGAGCGGCGGTAGACACGCTGTTGAGTTAGTTCGGTGTGCAAGAGTTGAGACCCATCAACGAGAGCATGCCCAATTGGAAATTTCTCCATTGGAAACGAAGAAGTGGCGTGATGTGAAGTAGTACAGCGAAGGAGTTTCCAGTGGAAATAGGGGGGTGTATTCGCTTAGTTCAAGTACCGCCGTTATGCGCTGGTCAGACTCCGCGTGTGTGATATCCATGATGAGCGTCGACGACTCCAACGCTAGGTGGCGAACGATCCTCCAAGAGTTGTTCGCCAATGAGATTCGTTCGGTCGGCAGTAAGTGGCCCGAGGAGCGTTCATTGAAGGTTCCTTTCAATGCCATACAAGGTTTTGACCCATCGTTTGCTAATGCTATCATCGAGTATCCGAAGAGTATCCTCGACACAGGTACCTCGGTGCTACATGCACTCTGCAGGGATGGTGGTTACGATGCTGACCCCTCGCTTCGAATAATCGAGCTCCCTCCTGATTGCCGCCGCTCTCTCCGCGAGGTTGGTTCATCCGAGGTCGACATGCTGATTTCTTCCGAAGTAGTGGTGACCAAGGTTTCCGAGTTGAAGCCAAGAATCTACAATGCACAGTTTAGATGTGAGAGTTGTGGCCACATAATTGAGATTAAGCAACTGAATGAATTGGAGTTGAAGGAACCAATCGAGTGTCCTGAGTTGGACGGTTGCAACCGGCAGGTTGGCGGTAAGGGTGGTACCCGCTTTTCCATAGTTCATGACAACATCTCGTTGGTTGATAACCAGTGGATAGAGATTCAGGAGTTGCCAGAGAATGTCAAGGGAGGTGCACAGCCAGCGAGAGCCACGGTACTCGCAGAGGCCGACCTTGCAAACACCTTGCTTCCAGGGATGCGCTTGACGGTCAATCTAATTCCTTTCATCAGGACTGAGAACAAGCGTACTGGCAAGACTCCGATGTTCGATGTGTACCACACATTGGTGTCAGCTGAACATGAGAACACACCGTTCAACGAGATTGAAATTTCCGAGGAGGATCAAGAGGCGATTCTCGAAATAAGCAAGCGAACAGACCTTCTTGAACTTCTAACCAACAGTATTGCCCCATCGATCTTCGGCGCAGGTAAACTGCAGATGGTGAAACGTTCGTTGGTCATGCAACTGTTTGGTGGCGTCTCTCGCAAGTTCTCCGATGGTAACAGAGTGCGTGGTGACATGCACATCCTACTAATGGGCGACCCCGGTGTTGCCAAGAGTCAATTGCTTTCCTACATGGGGCAAATATCACCCCGAGGCCGCTACGCTTCTGGAGGTGGTATTTCGGGCGCAGGTCTGACCGCTGCTGCCGTTCGTGATGCCTTCAATGATGGTCGTTTCTCGCTTGAGGCCGGTATCCTCGTCCTCGCTGATTCGGGACTAGCCGCCATCGATGAATTCGACAAAATGAGCAACGATGACCGTGCTAAGATGCACGAGGCTATGGAGCAACAGAGAATCCACATTTCGAAGGGTGGCATCAACGCTACGATGCGAACTCGCTGTGCAGTTTTGGCTGCTGCTAACCCTCGCCATGGAAGGTTCTCACAGAGGATGCAACCGAACATCGATATCACACCGATGTTCGAAGAGGTCGACTTACCGCCCGCCCTCATTTCCAGATTCGACATCATCTGGTTGCTTAGGGACGATGTTATCCGTGATCAAGACATGCAAATCGCAGAACACATTCTTTCTAATCGCAATGTTGGTATCAGTGAAGCCCTGATTGAGGAAGGTAGGGTTATCGATCCAAGGTTGATTGAGGAGGAGGAGGATATCAAGCATGGGGGCTCCGGCGAAGAACTCCTCTCAATTCCTCTTTTCCAGAAATATGTTGCTTACTCAAAGAGACACATTCACCCTGACCTCACTGAAGAAGCTCAACAAATCATTGTTGATTTCTACCTTCAACAAAGGAGTGAGCACGACGACGAAAGTAACAGTGTCCCGATTACCGCGAGAGCTCTCGAAGCTCTCGTCAGGATGGCAGAGGCGAGTGCTAGGATGCGTCTCTCAAAGAAGGCCGACGAGAATGATGCCAAGTTGGCGCTTGCGATGTTCCGCAACTGGCGCTATGAACTGATGGGCGATGAGTTCGACGAGGGCACCATACTAACCGGTCGCTCAACCAAAAAGCGTTCTGCTTCCAAGGCTCTTGAGGAGGTCATCAGAATGTTATCTGAGGGTTCGAAGGATGTCGATATGGATGAGTCGGTCATCTACACTGAGATGGAGAAGTTGGGTTTCACGGTCGAAGTCATCGAGGAGAACTTGTTGACATTCTCACGAAAGCATGTCATCTACCCTCCCAGAGCCGGTATCTGGCGGCTCTTGTGATTGCCTCGGCCGAGGTTGCTATGTGTATGGAGCCTCTCCGAGGCTCCGATGACAGCAGACGAACCACAGGGTGATGTGGCGAACCCGGGTTCTCTAGACCCGGAGTCCCTTCGTTTCATGTGTGGTCTTGAAATTCATCAACAACTGGATACTGGAAAGTTGCATTCTCGCCAACCGGGTGACCTTTACGACTTCACCATGGATACCATACCTGACGATTGGGAGCGCGTCCATCGTCGTCTTCGTGCGTCGGAGGGCGAGTCAGGAAAAATCGATGTAGCCGCTCGATTCGAGGCTCGACGCAACCGTTCTTTCGTCTATGTTCGTTCACCCAACGCTGGGCTAATCGAACTGGATGAGGCGCCGCCTCTCAGCCATGACGAATCAGCGGTAGACATTGCACTTACCGTGTCTTCGATGATGGGCATGCACCCGGTTCCAGTTTTGCAAGCAATGAGAAAGACTGTGGTCGATGGTTCGAACACTAGTGGTTTCCAGCGCACTACCTTGGTGGCTACTGGAGGCCAGATAGAGACGGAATCCGATCCAGTAGGTATCTCAGTTCTATGTTTGGAGGAGGACAGTGCTCGCAAACTCGACACAGAGGCTGGAATTAACGGCGAGGTAGTGACTTATACTCTAGACAGGCTTGGAGTACCATTGATTGAGATAGCGACAGAACCCGAGGTCAATTCCCCCAATCACGCTCAGCAAACTGCACGAGCACTGGGTCAGACCCTTAGAGACACAAGGAATGTCAGGCGGGGACTGGGTACGATTCGTCAGGATCTTAACGTCAGTATTGGCTGCGGTGACCGCGTTGAGATCAAGGGGTGCCAAGACCTTGATTGGATTCCTCGCATCATTTCTCTCGAGATGGCTCGTCAACTCCATTTCTATCGCCTCGCCAACGACCTCCGCTCTTCTTTGGATTTAGCTCCTCTACCTCCTGATCGTTCACTGGATGATGCTGATATGGAAGCAGAAGTCACCGCTGTGGTTTCATCTGCCATACCATTCCAGACCAGTGATGTGACATCCGATTTCACTGGTTGTGAGTCAAAGATGGTTCGAGGTGCTATCGACTCTGGTAGCGTTGTTTTCGCGCTCCGTCTTCCTGGATTGGCTGGGAAGTTAGGAACCAAGACCTTGGATACCGATGGCGCACAAATGCCTCGCCTCGGAAGGGAACTTGCCTCAGCGGCCAAGTTAGCCGGTGTTCGAGGTATCTTCCATTCAGATGAGCTTCCGGCATATGGGATTACAGACGCGGAGACCGAGGCGGTACGCAGCGCTGTAGAAGCCGGTTCTTCGGATGCCTTCGTGCTTTGCGTCGCACCTGGATGGCAAGCGGAACTGGCATTGGAGTCAGTTGTTGAAAGAGCAAGGATGGCGTTCCATCGAATACCGAAGGAGGTTCGCAATGTAGTCGTCAAGAAAGGTGCACCAGAAGATGGAACTACCACGGCAATGCGTCCACTTCCAGGCAGCGCTCGAATGTATCCGGAGACCGATGTTCCAGTAGTCGAAGTGAGTGAGAGCAGGTGGAAAACCATCGTTTCCAACCCTCCTCCAAGTCAAGAAGAGCGCCGCACCGCGCTAGTAAACACAGAGATTTCAGAGAACCAGGTCGATGCTTTGTTAGGCAGGGAACTCGATGATGAATTCCATGCTGGAATTGATGGAATGCTTGCAGAATGGCTCGAACCATTGCCTCACAAGGCGTGGGCTACCCTACTTCTCGACAAGGTCGCTGAAGAGGTTGCTGAATCTGCACTGGCTCCCTCTGCTGAAGTAATTCCCCTGTCTTTGCTTGGTGCTTGTCTTAACGCTAGAGAGTCAGGGAGCATCACTCGAGAGGGCTTGGTTCCACTTGCCGCTAGACTTCTGACTTCAGGTGATTGGCATTCACTTGTATCTGATTCATCAGACATCTCGAAGATGATAGCCAACCGCGCTGAGGAGTTGAGCATCATCCCCGCAGATTCCGATTCCATCGAGCCGATAGTGGCGGAGATTCTCGATGAGCGTGCTGACTTCGTAACCGAGCGTGGTATGGGGGCTATGGGTCCGCTGATGGGAGTAGTACTACAGCGCATCGGTTCCGGTGCTGATGGCAAGCAGGTCAGCGAAGTACTCAAGCGAATGATTCAGGAGCGCATGTGAGGCTCTCACATGAGGTTTGAGCGGGCTCTTTTGTTGCTTCTCTTGATTAGCTTCCTAGTACCGGTGCACATCGTCTCTTCACAACCTTCCGAATCTGCATGGGAATTACCTCCTCTTCAATGGACCAAGGATCTTGATTCAGGCTATGTTTCGACCAAACCGGTTGTTACGGATGAATTAGTCATAGTCAAGGTAGGAGGTAAGTCGGACAACTTCGGTGGATCTTGGGACGAGGGCAAAGCACCCGGGTTGTACGCTTTTCACAAACTCAACGGGACACAGGCTTGGAGGTATGAGCACCACGATTCCACCACGGGCTTCGAAACCTCTCCGATTGAGGTCATCGAGTGGGAAGACATGGTTGTCAACGGATGGACTAGTGGCAAGGTTACCGCTCACAACTTGGACGACGGTTCTCTTCTATGGGAACACCAGACCGACAAACGGATGTGGGGTATCACAGGTAAGATACTCGTTCTGATTGGTAATGATACAATCCCCGAGACCATCCATGTTCCTCATGAAACGGGAGTCACGGGTATTTCCTTCCAAGGAGAGACTCGATTCAGCCATCATTTTCCCAACGATGCGACAGGTTATCGTCATGGAATAGGAATCACTCTTTCAGGATGGGCGGGGCTATTCGATGTCAACAATACAGATTGGGAAATATCTGTTGGTGACGAGACTGGACAGTTGCACTCCTGGTCGTTTCTCGGTACTAACTTCACGACTTGGGACATAGGAGATCATCTTGGTGAAGGGTCTTGGAAGATTCGCTCCCCGCCTTTCATGGTCCCACCCACAAATCAAGGACAGAGAGTCGCAATGGGAGTAGTTGCTCAAGGAACCGATGGTAGCACGATTGCTTTCATAGACATCGATGAGTCAGGTAACGATTCGTTGCGAGAGAGATTTGAGATAGGCAGAGCTGCCTCGATTCCAGCCCACATAGGAACCTCTGGTATGTTCTTGGTAGGTGACTTGGAGCGAAGTCATTCATTCTGCCTTTGGCAAGGGTGCGACACGGCGCTGCAGGTTGTGGAAGAGGGCAGTGTTTCAGGAGAGATTACTATCCTCGACTACAATGCCCCCTCGCATCTAATTGCATATGCATTGCCGAAGAATCTCGCTGAAGGTCATTGGACAGGACATACTCTCTCCTTTGATGGAACCAACCTTACATCCACTTTACAGTGGGAATGGCATCCACAGAAGGCTGGTTGGCTTACCGCTGGAATAGGTGGAGACGCCCGATTCATGGCTGCAGCCAACGATGCATCTTGGCTTGAGGTTCGCTTCTTCTCTAACGATGAAGTCACTGGTAGCACTCCCACCACAATCGATCCGAGTGTGACCGGACTCGGTGCCACCGCCGAGTTACTACTGATGTCGATTTTCTTCGCCGGTTTCGCTGCACTAGCTGGAGGCACTCCCCTCGGCGCAAGGATAGGTTCTCTCGCCATTCTGCTCGTTCTGCTCTTCCTTCTTCCTACACTGAATGTAGCCTGGGTTACTTCAGTGAACAATCAGGGTGAGGATTCGTATGTAGACAAATCTGATTTTCCTGTTGAATATGCAGATAGCCAAGTGGTTTGTTTTGAGTTTCCAGATGATTTTTGGGAAAGGGAACCAGGTCTCTCGGTCTACCTCGATGCAGATGGTAAGTTGTTGTTGGAGAGCGATGGAGCCGAGGTTTCTCGCATGTGCGTAGGTGGTCTAGAGGGGCACGATCGTGTGGACACCCTGACCTCCTATGCTGCCAGTGTGGCGGGTTACGAGATAGATTCCGAGCAGCAACCGCTCGGTACATTTGTCTCAGACATAGGTTCAGCGATTGGAGGTGATGGCGATCGCTGGTGGTTGTATTGGGTAGACGGTAAACACGCTAATTTGGCGGTAGACCTGCAGCCGATTAACTCGGAATCATTGGTAGAGTGGCGGTTCCTCTGACGCAATCATCATAGTGGAGTTAGGACTCGTTGGGTCGTTGACCATGCTAGGTGCTCATGATGTTGAATTCGGACTGGCTGGTACGGTCGCGCTGAACCTCGCTTTGTTCGGCTTACTCGCGTGGGGCATGTGGAAAATCGACTCTCGTATCGAATCTGGTAAGACCCTACTCTCACTTGCCTTGGTAGCTTCTTTCTGTATAGGTGGAAGAGTACTGCTGGAACCACTGCCAAACATATCCCCGGTCACCGTCATGCTATTGATTGCCGGAGCTCACTTCGGTGCACGCAACGGAGTCGCACTCGCTGTTATCGTGGCTGTTGTCTCAAACCTCTTCCTAGGTCATGGCCTGTGGACTCTCTACCAAGCTCTTGGCTGGAGTCTCGTAGCTGTTGCTGGCTCCTACATGGCGACTTGGTTGTTGGATTCCGAGCGTCAGATATCGATTCATCGTCTGATGATGGCGGGCTTCGTTGCTGGATTCGCCTTCGATTGGTTTGTCTCTCTAAGCGTACTACATA
>MDTE01124439.1_pt1 | contig 13003 bp, 13 predicted proteins | sample 811231 | NCBI WGS metagenome assembly MDTE01 (sample SAMN05326651, study PRJNA326480) | marine metagenome | isolation source: seawater | place: Indian Ocean: Red Sea | collected 2010
CACATTATCTAGCAAAAGGTTGCTCAATTGAAAAATTTATTTATGAACTTTATGGCAAAAAAGGTGGATCAAGTAATGGCAAAGGAGGCTCAATGCATTTAATTGATCTAAATAAAAATTTTTATGGATCAACCCCAATAGTTGGGAGTACAATTCCAATTGCAACAGGTTTAGCATTTTCAAATATGATTAAGAATCATAATGATAAAATAGTAGTTGTTTATTTTGGGGATGGAGCATTCGAAACTGGTAATTTCCACGAATGTCTAAACTTTGCATCTCTTAAAAATTTGAAAATATTATTTGTATGTGAAAATAATTTTTATTCTGTTTATTCTAGTTTAAAGGTAAGACAGAATAAGAAATTAAAAATTTTTAAATCTGCAAGAAATTACAATATTAAATCCTCGAGAATGGATGGTCACAAATCAGATTTAATATATGAAAAAATTAAATCAGTAAGAGAAAAAATTGTTAAGAATTCTAGACCTTATTTGATTGAATTTCTAACTTATAGAAACATTGAGCATTGTGGAGTTAATATTGACGATAACTTGAACTATAGATCAAAAGAAGAGATAAATATTTGGACAAAAAAATGTCCGCTGTCGTATTTGAGAAAAAAATACAAAAAATATAATAACAATTTCGATTTAATAGAAAATTTAATACAAAAAAAAATTGATAAGATTTTTAATAAAGCTATGAAGAAGCCATATCCAAATAAAAGTATATTGTCAAAAAATATTTATGCTTGAAAAACAGAAAACATTTGCTGAATGTATAGATGATACATTTTTAAAAATATTCAAACGAGATAAAAATGTAATAATGATGGGACTTGGTGTAAATGACCCAAAAAAAATTTTTAATACAACCACTAAAGTAAGCAAAAAATTTCCATCAAGAGTTTTTGATGTACCAATTTCAGAAAACTCAATTTCAGGGATCGCTATCGGTTGCTCAATGAATAATTTAAAACCTATATTGACACATCAAAGACTTGATTTTTCACTTTTAACTCTTGATCAAATTATTAATCAAGCTGCAAAATGGTATTATATGTTTGATGGAAAAAAAAATGTTCCAATTGTAATTAGATTAATTGTTGGTAGAGGTTGGGGGCAAGGTCCTCAACATTCTCAATCTTTACACTCATTTTTTTCCCATATTCCAGGATTGAAAGTTGTAATGCCGTCAACAAATTCAAGCGCAATTTCACTTTTAGAAGCATCAATTTTAGACCCAAATCCTGTTATTTTTATAGAGCATAGGTGGCTACATAACCTAAAGTTTAATTTGTCTAAAAGGGCTGAAGTAAAAAAACTTGGTAAAGCAAAAATTTTGAGAAAAGGAAAGGATATAACAATCGTTACTTGTTCTTATATGACTGTAGAAGTTTTAAGAATTAAAAATTATTTAAAAGATAATAATATAGATTTTGAACATATAGATTTACAAACAATTTCACCACTAGATATTAAAACTATTTTGAGATCAGTAAGTAAAACTAAAAGAGTTTTAGTTTTAGACATAGGTCACAAATCATTTGGAATAAGTTCCGAAATAATTGCAAAAATTTCTGAAAAATTAGGAAAAAAATTAAAATATAATCCAGAAAGAATTGCTTTACCAGATATACCTACGCCTACAACCTTTTCACTGGCTAAAAATTATTATCCAACAAAAAAAGAAATTTGCAAAAAAATTTTTAAAATTTTGGGTAAAAAAATGAGGGTAGATAAAAATTTATTTAAAGAAGATAAATATTCTGATCAACCATTTAAAGAGTTCACAGGGCCGTTTTAGTTAAGCTGAGAAAGATTTTAGGGCTTTAATAAACTCTATTCTATCAATCAATTTTGAATTAGCAAAATATCTACTATGTAATGAAGCTGCTAGGTGACAAAGTACCATTGCTTCTGGATTTGTAAATTTTTTTTGTATTTTAAGATGTTCAATCACTATAAAATATGAAAAAAATACATCTCCACAGCCAATACTATCAATCATATTATTAATTTTAAGACTTTCAATAAAATCAACTTTATTTCTTTCTATTGTGTAACTTCCTTGTTTACCAGATGTAACAATCATTTTTTTTATTTTTTTAAATTTATTTAACTTATTATTTATTGATCTTTGAAGTTTTTCTGATCTTTCCCCTAATGATAGTCTATATTCATCCTCATCACATGAAAGCATTTTTGCATTAGTATATTTTGTAAATTTGTTAAAACCATAATTAGATGAATTTGCCTGACAGTTTATAAACTTTTCTACTTTTAAATTATTTATACTATTACTGATTTTTTTAGTAATTAATCCATGACCAAAATCTGTAATTACAACATTTTTAACTTTCTTTACAAATTGTTTTAATTTTTTTACGATTTTTTCTTCATCATTTTTAGAGACTATAATTTGGTCATTTTCATTAATTTGAAATATTTTTGTTAGATTATATTCATCCACGTATCTAGTTTTTGTGATTATTCCCTTTTGATTATTTGGAATATTTAAAAATTTTATTTTCTTAAATTTTTTTTGCAAACTAGTTATTTCCGAAGAGTTTAAATGAGTTAAAATTGAAACGTTGCCAAAATATTCAGCGAGAATTTTTGCTATCATTAATGATCCACCGTCATATAATTCTGTTTTTTTAAATCTTGTTGAAATAATATTATTTTTTCTAGATTTGCCTAAACTTTGAGTAAATACAAATTTATCAAAAATTATATCACCAAAGACTAAAATTGGTTTTTTTATTTTATTAGTTGTAATTTTTTCAAAATCAAATTGATTTTTAATTATTATATTCTGAAAAATCTTTTTTTGATCTAAATTTAACTTATCAAAATTTGAATTTATTAAATTTGATGAAGAAAAATTAATATCACGTATTATTTTAAATTTTCCTTTTACCTTTTTTAAGGCGTCAAGCTCGATTTGAAGATTTTTAATTTGAGTAGTAGGAGGTTTTTTATAGTCACTTCCTTTCACATAAATTTTAGGCTTAATAAAATCAATTATTTTTTTAGAATTTTTTTCTTTGCTTAATATAACATAATTTACAGAACTTAATTCAGTAAGTGCTTCTAATCTCAAATTTTCATTAAAATATGGTCTATTAATTCCTTTATTTACATTTTTATCATTAGTAACAGAGACTATTAAACAATCTCCTAATTTTTTTGCTTTATTCAAATATCTTAAATGTCCAATATGAAGCAAATCAAAAACACCATGAGCTAGTACAATATTTTTAAACTTTTTATTAAGATCTTTTTTTTTAAAATCTTCTAGTGTAATAATTTTGTTCATTTAAATATGATTTTTTTAATTATAATATTTACTACAATCTTTTATATAGTTTTAACAATAAGGTATTTTAGTTTTTTTTTAAACGTTATTAATACTTTAATATTAATAATATTATTAATTTTTTTATGTGCAACACTAATGTTGTACTTAAATAATGAAGTAAGTCTATTGGCAATCTCTTTACAAATGGGAATTTTTGCTTCTCTTAGAATTCATTCAAATTTATTCTATTTAGAAAGCCCAACTCTATTTTTATCTAAGATTATTCAAAGTACAAAAAAACCAAATATAAAAAATATTAGAAAATCTTTTTTAAAACATAGTTTCATAGATTATTATCTTAAAATTTTAACTAAAGAAAAATTTTTAAAAAAGGATAGGAATTATTTTGAGATAAATAAAAAAGGTATCATTTTTTTTAAATTTTATGAAAAATTATTTAATATTTTTATCAAATGAGTGAAATTTTAATTTTTGTAATTTTCTTTATATTAAAAATTTTATTAGTAAAATTTATTAACTTATTAAATCTTAAATTAGAGATAGCACATAAGTATTCTACTTTTATATCAATAATTTTATTTGTAATTATCGATATTAATTATTTAAATTTAGATCTTCAAAATAGTATTTTTGTTATTTTAAATATATTAGTGTTTTCCTATATTTTTATAACCTTTCCTGGTGGTTTCGCGTCTTCTATAAGGCTTTTAATTTTGTCGAAATTTAAATCAAAAAAAAAAATAAAAATATCAGTTTTAAAGAAAATTATTAATGATCAAATGCTTTTTAATGATAGATTAAAAAGATTAAAAAACTTTAAAATTATTTATCAAAAAAAAAATTTTTATTACTTAAAATCTTCTCAAATTAAATTGCTTAACATATTTGTTGATTATAATAGAGCTTTTTTTAAATTTTTAAAAAAAAATTAAACTAGGTTTAATACTTGTTTAACTATATTTTGAGTATTTAACCCAGTTTTTTCATTTAATTCATCAATGCTTCCATAATCATGTATAAAGTCTTGAACAGCTATTTGTTTTGATTTTAAATTATTTATTCCTAATGTTGATTTAATACATTGGTTATATAAACCGTCATGTGCAGAAAGTTCTTCAACTGTAATTAATTTTTTTGTTTTTTTAAGACTTTTTAAAATTTTACTGGAATCAAAAGGTTTTAAAGTATGAAAATATATAATTTCACAATTTATTTTTTTATTCTTTAATATTTTATTTGCCTTGATGACAGTATCTAAATGATGTCCTGTAACACAAATAGTTATATCATTACCTTTTTCAACTAATATTGATTTACCAAAAATTATTTGTTTTTTCTTAAAATTGTAATTATGTGATTTTTCTGGAATTCTAAAATACTTGATACCTTCATTTTTATAAATTTTTTTGAACAGAATATTAAACTCTTGATTGCTAGCTGGTATAACTATTAAAGATTTTTTAAAATGATATAAAAGAGATACATCTGCATAACAATGATGACTACATCCTAACTTAGAGTAGTCATAAGATCCTCCTACAGAAACTAGATTTACAGAAAGTTTTTGATAGGCAAAGTCTAATTTTATTTGTTCATAACATCTCTCTATTAAAAATGGTGCTATTGTATGTACAACAGGATTTAAACCAACTTTGCTTAACCCTGCAGCCATATTTACTGTTGCTGGCTCACATATTCCTATGTTGTAATATCTATTCTTACAAACCTTAGCAAATGGTTTTAAAATACCATGGCTGATATCTCCAACCATCACAACTAAGTTTTTATCTTTTTTACCAACTTCTAACATTGTGCTTGCAAATTCTTGTCTAATCTTTTTAATCATTTAATTGTCTTAGCGCCTCTTTTAATTCAATCTCATTTGGTGTCCTATGGTGCCATTTACCATGACCCTCCATGAAAGAAACACCTTTTCCTTTAATAGTTTTTGCAATGATTACACTAGGTTTTTTTGTATTAAATTTAATACCTTTAAAAGTTTTTTTTATTTTATCATAATTATGTCCATCATCTAAATAATGAACATTCCAACCAAAAGCTTTCCATTTATTTTTTAAATTATCTATTGGCATTAATTGTGCAGCTGAACCGTTCCAATCAACAACAACACATAAATTATTTAGTTTTAAATTTGCTGCAATATTTGCTGCTTCCCATATTGTACCCTCTTGGGACTCTCCGTCTCCTAATAATACAAATACTTTATTTGATTTTTTTTTAATTTTTAATCCCAAAGCAACCCCAACTGCAGTTGGTAACCCATGTCCTAAAGATCCAGTGCTGGCCTCAACCCCTGGAATTTTAGTTTTATCAGGATGACCTCCCAGTATTCCTTTACTTGAACAAAAATTTATCAAATCAAAATTTGATATAATTCCTATTTTTTCTAAAACGACATATAGCGCAACACAACCATGTCCTTTACTCAAAATAAAGTAATTTCTATTTTCACTTTTAAAGTTTTTTTTATTAATTTTTAATACTTTTAAATATAAATAATCAATTATATCTACGATTGAAAATGAGCTTGGAATATGGCCCTCTCCAGCATGTAAAATAGTTTTTATTATTTTAATTCTTAATTTTTTATTCATTTAAAATTTATTTTTTTCGCTTATAAAAACTGTTCCTTCTTTATAGCTGTCAGGTAAATTTTCAATCTTATTAACTTTTTGCCAAAAGTTTTTTTGAGAATAGACTTTTAAATTATATTTTTTTTTCAAGTTCCAGATAGCTTCCTTATTTTTTTCCGATGATATCTCAATCAAAAAATCAGTAGATTTAAAATCTTTTTTTGTAAAGCCATTTAATATTTCTACTTCAGAACCTTCAGCATCAATTTTAATCAAATCATATTTATTTCTTAATTTTTTTGAGTCTAATGTTTTAACTTTATATTTCAAAATTTTTCCGTATCCATTTTTCTTGTCATTTATGTAACTACCTGTTGAATTGCCTTCTATTCTGCTAAAATTGGCATAACCAGTGTAATCAGAAATTGCCAGTTTATTTAAATTTATTATAGATTTATTTTTTTTAAATATTTTTTTTGCAATTAAAAAGTGTTTATTATCTGGTTCAAAATAATCAACTTTAAAGCCTAGTTTCGACATCAACAAGCTATGTAGACCAATATTTCCACCTATGTCACAAACTTTTTTATAAAAAAATTTTTTTTTTTTATAAAAGTTAAATATTAATAACTCATCTAAATCAAACAAATTAGCAGATGAAGTGTTTCCAAAACTGATTAATGGAAATTTAATTTTAATTCCTAATATTTCTTTTATTTCTTTATTATCATAAAATTGTTTAGCAAATTTTATACTTAGTAGTCTCTTAAAAACTTTATAAATTTGTGACTTATTATTTTGAAAATTTTTATTTTTTTCAAAAAAATCAATAACATTGTTAACATTGATATCAATATCAGCAACTTGAAAGTCATTAAAATCTCTTCTTAATTTAAATATATCTTGATCATATTTTAAAATCTCATCTAAACTATGAGTATTCCATTTATCAAACTCAGCGCTAATATTTCTACCTCCATATATTTTTTTATTTGATGCAATCACTTTATTAAAACACTTAACTACTTTGGAAATGGGATTAAAATCCTCTTTTAATCTTCTTTTCGTTTCTGCATAATGATCATTATTAATTGACTCTAAAGTTTCATTATGAATTTTTGTTTTTACAAAACCGGGCCCAATGATTGATATTTTAATATCCTTGATTTCATGATTCAATAGCTCAGCCATTTTAGTTTGTGCAATTTTACTAACTGTATAAGCTGAGTAATTTTTAACTGAATTATTTGTTCCTCCTCCGGCCCATAATATTATACTTTTAGTTTTTTTTTTATTTCTCAAAGGTAATAATTTTCTCAAAAGATACATTTGATAAGTAAAATTTAGATCGACTGAAGACATCCACTCCTCAGGGTCGTTTTCGGTAAATGAACCAATTGGTTTTTGAGTAGCAGGTAGTATTGTTAAATTATCCCAGTTTTTTAAACTTTTATTTTTTATAAAATTATTAATTTCTCTTTTATTAGTGATATCAAGTTTATAAGAAATTAAATTATTGTTTTTTAACTTCGATTTTCTATATGTGTAAATAATTTTGTTATAATTTTTATTAAGTGAATTTATTAATGCTTTTCCAATATCACTTGCCCCAGCTATAAATATGTATTTCATCTAAATTTTTTTTTATGGTATAAACCAATAATATTCACCAGTATATTTTTGTAATCTAAAAAACTTTTTCCAATCTTTTACTGACATTATTGTTTTTGCTGTCAAATTCCAATCATACATTCTTTTTTTTTCCTTTTTAGATCTGTATGCGTCAACAGTAATAAATGAATGCTTTTTTGATACCCTTGAAATTTCTTTAATAGCTTGGGCACATTCTCTTTTATTTAAATTATGAATAGTATTTATTGAGATTACTGCATCAAATGAATTATCAGGAAATGGTAATTTTTTTGCATTAGCAACTCTAAGATGTTTTTTAACTTTTGAGTGTGAATGATTTATTGCATATCTTGATACATCTACTCCAGCAACTGTAATGCCTGGTATAGCTTTTTTAAAATCATAAAGCATAAAACCTTTTGCGCATCCTACATCTAAAATTTTACTATTCCTGTTTAATTTCCAGTGTTTTTTAAAATCCAAAACAACTTTGCTCCAAAATCTAGGGTGATATGAAAATCCTCCGTAACCGTGTTCCCTTTTTCCATCAAAAAAATCTTTACCAAATTTTCTTGCAATATTTCTATCTCTGTTACTTTTTTTTTTAACTCTTTCTTCTATATTTCTATTAGGCTTTGGATATTTGCTCAATAAATCTATTTCTTTTTTCATATACGGCTAAGAGTTAATATAATATTTGATTTAATTGTGTATATATATAGTAGTAATTTATTTTTAAAAGAAAAAATAATGATTTCATTTATTGTCTGTGCATTCAATGAAGAAGATAACATTGAAGATACAGTTGTATCAATTAGAGAAGCAATAGAAACTTCAGGCTTTAGCGAAAATTATGAAGTAGTTATAATAAACGATGGAAGCAAAGATAAAACAAAAGAGGTGATTCTATCTTTGAAAAAAAAATTTAGCAACATCACATATTTACAAAATCATAAAAACCTGGGTTATGGTCAATCACTTATAAAGGGATTAGACTCTGTAAATTATGATAAATTTATGGTCATTCCAGGAGATAATGATTTGCCAAAAGAAACTATTAAAATTGGACTAAAAAATATGAACAAAGCTGATCTGGTGATGCTGTTTCCTATTAATACAGATAACAGATCAAAAGTGAGAAATGTTGTTTCAATAGTTTTTAATTTAATGTACCTAATATTTTTTGACACATATGTTAATTATATAAATGCACCTGCGGTTTATCCAACAAAAATTGTTAGAAACTTAAAATTAAAATCTAATAGATTTAGTATAATTTCAGAAATGATAACAAAATTATTACACTCTGATGTAACATATTGTGAAATCCCAGCATTTTTTGCATCTTCATTGAGAAAAAGAAGAACAGTTACACTAAAAAATTTTATTGATGTTGTCTCTTCATTTATAAAAATTTATATAGATATAAAGATTACAAATAAGAAACAATTTTTAAAAAAATCAACAAGAATAAATATTTATTAATTTATTTTTATGAGTGATCTAAAAACTTTCCCTTTTTTAAAATCAATGATGGCTTTATTAATTTGTCTTAAAGGATATGTTTTATAAATACTTCTTAATTTTTTTATGTTAGTTTTTTTTATAATTTTTGAATACAAATTTAAATTTTTTTCTAAAGAAACATCCATACCAGAAAAACCAAATATTTTTTTTCCAAAAATTAAATCGTAAGGATTAATTCTTATTTTTTTTCCTTTTTTTATATTACCAGCAAGCACACATATACCGTCGTTAGGTAAATTTTTAATTGCATAATTCATTACTTCTTGGTTTCCAGATACTTCAATATTTGCTTTAGTGTTTAAGATTTTTTTATTATCAATTTTTAATTGATTAATATTCTTGATGTGATGAATTTCATTACAATCAAATTTTTTTGCATGTTTTAAATTTGTTAAATTTTTATCTACAACATAAATATTTTTAAAACCTAATGCTTTTAAAGCTATTAAGCACATCATGCCAACACCACCACATCCATATATTCCTATGAAACTTTGTTTATTTAATTTTTTTAAAAATTTAAAAACAATTCCAAAACCGGTTGGAATGGCGCAGCCAAATAGTGCCGCAACATCCATTGGAATGCCACTTGGAATTTTATATACTCTGTTTTGTCCAATTATTGTATATTTTGAAAAAGTACTAATTTGTCCAGAATTTACAATTTTATTATTTTTGTCTCTGTAGGGTAAATTTTTTGTTTCAAAATTATTTTTTTTAATCCATGACAAAAAAACTTTGTCTTTAGGATAAAATTTTTTTACTTTTTTTCCTACACTTACCACTTTACCACTAGCTTCATGTCCAAGTACATGAGGCAAATATTTGTCTTTACCTTTTTTTCCATCAATTTCATTTAATTGTGATCCACACACATATGTATAATCAATTTTAATTAACAATTGATCGTCACCAATATTTGGCATCATAAGTTTTTCGATCTGTAAAGGTTTTTTTACCTTTCTTAGTACTGCAAATGTGCTAGAAAAATTATTACTCACGACTAATTTAATTATTTAATGAAAAAAGTTTTTAACATTATTCAGTATATTATATTTTGCTTATTATTATACTATATTTTTATTTATAGGTTATAAAACTCGAAGTAATTAGAAATAATAAATATGAATAAAATACTAATAACAGGTGGATGTGGATATGTAGGTTCTGTTTTGGTCCCAAAGTTATTAAAGTTAAATTATAAAGTTATTGTATTAGATACTCAGTGGTTTGGAATAAATTTAAAAAAAAATAAAAATTTAACTATAATTAAAAAAGATGTAAGAAATATTTCATCTAAAGATTTAAATGGAGTAAAAACTGTTTATCATCTCGCATCAATTGCCAATGATCCGATGGGAGCATTGGATCCTGAACTTACATGGGAAATTTCTTGTCTTGGAACCATGAAATTGTTGGAGGCGTCATTAAAAAATAAAGTAAAAAAAATAATTTACGCATCATCATCATCAGTTTATGGAATTAAAAAAGAAAAAAAGGTAGTCGAGAATTTATCATTAGAACCAATTTCAATTTACAATAAAGCAAAAATGGTTGCAGAAAGAATTTTACTTTCATACTCAGATAAAATTAATATTTCAATTATTAGACCTGCAACTGTTTGTGGGATATCGTCTAGAATGAGGTTTGATGTAAGTGTTAACATGTTGACTTATCAAGCTTTGAAAAACAAAAAAATTACAGTTTTTGGTGGAGATCAAGTAAGACCCAACATACATATAGATGACTTAGTAGATCTATATATATTTTTTTTAAAAAATAATAAAAGATTAAATGGAATATTTAATGCTGGTTTTGAAAATCTTAGTATAAAACAAATAGCAAAAAATATTTCTAGAGAAATTAAAAGTAATATTATTTTTTTAAAAAATACAAATGATAAAAGAAGCTATAGAGTAGATTCTTCAAAACTAAAAAATGTAGGTTTTAAGCCAAAAAAAAATGTAATGATTGCAATTAAAGAGTTAAAAAAATATTTCAATGCGCAAAGTGTAAAAAAAGTAAATAAAAATTCATTTTCAATTGATTGGTTAAAGAAAAAAAAAATATTTAAAAAATGAAAAATATTTTTGTTTTGGGATCAAATTCATTTTCAGGAGCAAGTTTTGTAAAATATTTGTTAAAGAAAAAATATAAAGTTATAGCGATAAGTAGATCTGCAGAAAACCCACAATATTATTTACCTTATAATAAAAAAGATAAAAATAAAAAATTTTTTAAGTTACAAATTGGTAGAGATACTGAAAAGATTATAAAATTAATTAGGAAATACAAGCCAATTTATATTATCAATTACGGGTCTCAAAGTATGGTAGGAGAAAGTTGGGACAAGCCTGAAGACTGGTTTAAAACTAATTCGCTAGAAATTCCAATTTTATATAAAAAAATATTTGACCTTAATTTAATAAAAAAACTTGTGCATATTTCTACTCCTGAAGTCTATGGTAGCGATCAAAACTATCTTAAAGAGAATTATAATTTTAATCCAAGCACACCCTATGCAGTTTCAAGAACAACTGCTGATTTGTACCTCAAAATTTTATTTGAAAATTTTAAATTCCCATTTATTATTTTAAGAGCATCAAATGTGTATGGGGAATACCAAAGATTATATAGAATTATACCCAAAGCAATAGATTTTTTTTATCAAAAGAAAGTTATTCCTTTGCATGGAGGCGGTTCATCTATTAGATCCTTCATACATATTGATGATGTCTGTGAAGCTTCTTACAAAGCTTTAAAAAAAGGAATATCAGGAAGTACTTATCATATTTCCTCAGATCACTACATAAGCATAAAAAAACTTTTAAAGGAAATTTCTAGAATTATGAAAGTAGATTATAAAAAATATGTAAAAAATGTTTCTGATAGAAAAGGTAAGGATGGGTTTTATAAATTAAACTCTAGCAAGATCAAAAAATTAGGATGGAAAACAAAAATAAATCTTAATTCAGGTATAAAAAGAGTTATTTCTTGGTACAGAATAAATAAAAAAAACTTTAAAGATAAAGATTATATTTATATTCATAAAAAATGATTGATAAATTTAAAAATGTTGATGATAAAAAAATTGGGTATTTCATTTCCAGATTGGATCTTAATGATTACAATTTAATAAGAGAGATTGTAGAAAAACATTTTAGTAAATTAATCAAAAACAATAAAAAAATTAGTAATATTAATTTTTTTAATTATTTAGAAAAATTTGATCAATCAGATCATATTAACTTATTTTCAAAAAAAAATAGAATATTACCAAAAGAATATTTAAATTTATTGTTAGATGAATTAATTTTGTTTAAAAATTTAAGAGAAACTTTTAAAGATTTTAAAATAACTGATGAAGAAAACATTGGTTATGGAAATTTTTACTGGCGGTTGGTAAGACCTTATCCCAATAAAGATGTGGGAACTATGCATAAAGATAAATGGTTTTGGGATTTAGGGACAGGCAAAATGGATAACTCTAAATATAAAAGATATAAATTATGGATCTCAATACATGGTGAAAATAAACTAGGATTTAAATTTGTACACGGATCTGCTGATTTAAATTTAAGATATGACTATAAAATAGCTGATGGTAAAAAAAAACCAGTATTTGACGAGATGTCGTTAGAAAAAAAACAAATAACTTCTTTAAAAGGTGAAAAGGGAACTTACATAATTTTTCACGATGAATTATTGCATGGTGGTGAAATATTAAAAAATAATATTCCTAGAGTAAGTATTGAGTGTACTTTTCAAACTCTTAGAACTTCTTAAAATATTATTTTAGAAAATTTATAGTTTAAGGGCAGTATGAACAAAGAAAACGCTACTAAACTCTGGAAAATTATTCAGGAAGCTGGCGATTATTTGGGGTGCTAGAGGTACACACTAGCTCACACTACCTCAGACTA
>MDTE01094069.1_pt1 | contig 13001 bp, 10 predicted proteins | sample 811231 | NCBI WGS metagenome assembly MDTE01 (sample SAMN05326651, study PRJNA326480) | marine metagenome | isolation source: seawater | place: Indian Ocean: Red Sea | collected 2010
GTAAAGACGGGGCTTTCTGGAAAAATATTGATTGACGTTACTGTGCCCTTGGTCCCACCCAAGGTAGGGACTGTACAGATGCCGCCCGAAGGTAGCGCAGGTAAAAGGGCCCAAGATTTTCTGGGAGACGATGTCCAAGTCGTAACAGCCTTCCAAAATATAGCCGCCCATCTCTTACAAGAAGATGTAAAGATTGAGTGCGATGTCTTGGTATCCGGCAACAAGCGGATAGCTCGAGACAAAGTCATCGAGCTTGCCGAACAGGCCGGGATGCGGGGCTGGCATGCGGGACCAATTGAAAATTCCGCGGCAGCAGAGGCTCTAACAAGCATACTGATTCAAATCAATCGCCGACACGATATTGCACATTCGGGTATTCAGATAGTTGGTCAACCTGACCACTCATAGGAGCAGATACTGATGGATTTAAAGGTCATGCCCATAGTCGGACTACCTATGATCCAAGATGGCGACGATATTGCAAAAATACTTGCACAACACACCGGTTCTGACGGCCCACCCCTAGAGCAGGGCGACATTCTCGTAGTCGCTCAAAAAATTGTATCCAAATCGGAAGGGCGCCTCATCTCACTAAAAAATGTTGTGCCTAGTACTAAAGCAATTGAACTTGGTGCGGAGACAGAAAAAGATCCACGACTGGTAGAACTTATGCTTCAAGAATCTACAGAAGTAGTGCGAAAAAAACCTGGTGTACTTATTCTCAGGCATCGATTGGGACATGTCGGTGCTCACGCCGGTATCGATCAATCCAATATCGCTCACTCGGAAGAAGACAGCGCTCTGCTTCTTCCGATCGATCCCGACCGGTCCGCGAGAAAGTTGGTAGAAGATCTGAAGTCGCTTTTGGGTATTGATATCGGTGTGCTTATTTCTGATTCGGGAAATCGACCGTGGCGCATCGGAACGGTGGGAATGGCCATCGGCGCTTACGGCTTTCCAGTGCTAGACGATCATCGAGGAGGCGTCGATTTGTACGGACGCGAACTCAAAGTGACGCTCATCAATCGAGCCGACAGTATCGCCACAGCAGCGACACTCGTCATGGGAGAAACCACCGAAGGAGTGCCAGCCGCAATTGTTCGTGGTTTCGATTGGGAACCTTCAAAACAAGCAGCAGCCGAAATCAACAGACCGCTCGAAGAAGACCTTTTTCGGTGAAGATCCTCGCTCTTACAGGCGGAGTTGGCGGTGCGAAGCTTGCCCTGGGTCTGTCCCAATGTCTTGCCTCAGATGAAGTCGATTTTGTTGTCAACACGGGGGACGACTTCAAGCACCTAGGTTTTCATATATCGCCTGACATAGACACACTTACCTATACTCTTGGAAACGTTGCCAATCCTGAAACCGGGTGGGGAAGGGATGATGAGACATGGAATTTTATGAAATCGCTTGAAGCATTGGGTGGCGATACATGGTTTAAGATTGGTGATCGCGACCTGGCTCTACACGTATTCCGCCAGCAACAGCTCGAAAGCGGAAAAACTCTTACGGAAATTACTAACATCATCACCAACCAGTTAGGTATTAAGTCCCGGGTACTCCCTGTCTCAAACGATCCTGTTCCTACAATCGTAGAAACCACGGAAGGACCATTGCCTTTCCAACACTACTTCGTAAGAGATCGGTGCAAACCAGTCGTTACCGGTTTCCAATTTTCCCAGGTCGATAAAGCAAAACTGAACCCAGAAATAGATTTTGAAACCACAGATGCCGTTGTGATTTGCCCCTCGAATCCATTCGTTTCCGTGGATCCAATGTTAGCGATTCCTGGCATGCGTTCGGCACTTCACGCATTTAAAGGTCCTATAGTAGCTGTATCACCCATTATCGGTGGTGCTGCAATCAAGGGGCCCACCGCCAAAATGATGAAAGAATTGAAAATCCCGACCACTACCGTCCAGGTTGCCAAACACTACATCGGGTTAATTAATTGCTTCGTCATTGACCAACAGGACCACTCACATCGTGAGGCAGTGAAACAACTTGGTTTGACAACCGATGTGCAACAAACAGTTATGGTAACGTTGGAGGATCGGATCCAACTCGCGAAAGCTGTATTAGATCTTGTCCGAAATATCCGTTAGGGGATGTATTGTAGTGTGGGCTATTGTTCCATTTAAGGGTTCCGGCGGAGCGAAACGTCGGTTAGCCGATCACCTCTCCACGATCGAACGCGCCAATCTAGTACTTGCCATGTTGGAAGACGTTCTACAAACACTTACTCAAGTCTCCAACTTGGACGGGATCTGCTTGGTATCTCGAAGTGACGAAGCAGTAGCTATTGCAAGAAAGCACGACATCCTACTATTTAGCGACGACGCCAATGATCTGTCGGGTGCTGTCGTACAAGCCGGTGAATATTTGGCGACCCACCACCATGCCCGCGGTACTTTTTTTATACCCGGTGACGTGCCACTCATCACCGTCAATGAAATTGAACAGGCAGTTCTGCAGCATCAATCTGTCACACTAATTCCTGATCGAAATGACATCGGTACGAACGGCGCTTTATCGTCCCCACCCAACGCTTTTGAATATCTATTCGATGGCAAAAGCTTTAAACCCCACCGAGCAGCAGCCCAACGGGCAGGCGTCGAAGCCGCCGTGTTACGTTTACCGGGCTTTGGTTTAGATATAGACACTATCGATGAATTGAAAGAGCTCCTACACACGAAGAGTAGTACAAAATCGAGTATATACTTGGAAGAAAGTGGTATAGCTTCTCGACTAACTACTACTACATAATACGTTTTTTAAGCCGCAGGGATGGAAATGGTTCAGGCGATCCTCGATAAAGCGCTTAACGGTGCATCAATTAGCTCTTCTGAAGCGCTTACGCTTGCTGGATTTGAGGACACTGTATCGCTCGCTAACGCTGCAGCTAGAATTAGAGACGGTCAATTTCTAAACGTTGTGACCTACTCAAAAAAAGTTTTTATACCGCTGACTCATCTATGTCGTGACGTTTGCCACTACTGCACTTTTGCACAAACTCCCAGGCATATAGAACAACCTTTCATGCCCATCGAAGACGTCCTGAAAGTATCAAAAGAAGGGGCTGAATTGGGTTGTAAAGAAGCCCTCTTTACTTTGGGCGAAAAGCCCGAACTACGGTATCGAGTAGCACGCGAATGGCTCGAACAACACGGCTACGCATCTACACTAGAATACCTACATGAAGCCGCCAAGGCTGTCGCCGAAGAAACAAGTCTTCTGCCACACCTCAACCCCGGCAATATGACCCCGGAGGAAATCAAATTTCTTCGGCCAGTATCTCCCTCAATGGGAATCATGCTCGAGTCGGCTTCAGAACGCCTATCCGAAAAAGGCATGCCTCATTACGGATCACCGGACAAATTACCCAGTGTCCGTTTGCAAACTCTTCGGGATGCAGGCGTAGCCCAAATACCATTTACTACAGGCATTTTAATAGGGATTGGAGAAACTCGACGAGAAAGAATTGAGTCACTACTCGCCATTCGTGAAATCCATCAACAATACGGACACATTCAGGAAATCATTGTTCAAAATTTTCGGGCCAAGCCAGGTACTAAAATGCGATCAGCTCCTGAACCTGATTTAAACGAATTGCTGTGGACTATTGCCGTAGCTCGGATCTTATTTGGCCCCAAAATGAGTATTCAAGCACCTCCCAACCTAAGCCCTGGTGTATTGCCGCAAATTGTTAACGCTGGAATCAATGACTGGGGAGGAGTTTCCCCTTTAACACCTGATTTCGTCAATCCGGAAGCGCCATGGCCTCACCTCGAAGAATTAGGTCGGGAAACCGCTGCCGCCGGTAAACACTTACACGAGCGTCTTACTATCTACCCGGCTTATGCCATAGGCGCCGAACGTTGGGTCGACAAGTCACTTGTAACCAACGTCATGGATCGAATCGACGGCGAAGGATTTCCAACTACCGACAATTGGGTCCCAGGAGCACCTACTTCACCGCCGGAAGAAGTGATAAACCGTATTGAAACACCACCGCTAAGTGTCTCAAAAGACATATCTAAAATACTCGAGAGAGCGAGTATCGGACGTGATCTAACGGAAGACGAAATCGTTCGCCTCATTCGTGCTCGAGGGGACGACTTCAATGCCGTAGTTCAAGCAGCTGACACACTTCGGCAGAGAACAGTCGGAGATACCGTTTCTTTTGTCGTAAATAGAAACATAAACTACACCAACATTTGCTATTTCAAGTGTCAGTTTTGTGCCTTCTCCAAAGGGAAGCTATCTGAAAATCTCCGAGGACGGCCATATGATCTGTCTCCAGAAGAAATCAAAAGACGGGTTGTAGAAGCTTGGGAACGAGGTGGAACCGAAGTATGTATGCAAGGTGGAATTCACCCAGAATACACGGGGCAAACCTATTTAGACATTCTAAAGACGGTGCGAGAAGCCGTACCAGAGATGCATATACATGCTTTTTCACCTTTAGAAGTCTGGCAAGGTGCTTCGACATCAAATCGAGACCTTGAGGGATATTTAAGGGAACTCAAAGAAGCTGGACTAGGGACACTTCCTGGAACCGCCGCAGAAATCCTAGATGATGAAGTCCGTGCCATCATCTGTCCCGATAAAATAAACACCGACCAGTGGCTGCAAGTTATGGAAACGGCTCACAAGGTTGGTTTTAAAACGACTGCAACTATTATGTACGGACATGTTGACCAACCAAAGCACTGGGCAAGGCACTTGCTGCGTGTTCGTGACCTGCAAAAAAAGACCGGGGGATTCACAGAATTTGTACCGCTTCCATTCGTTCACATGGAAGCGCCAATGTACCTCAAGGGCAAGGCTCGTCGTGGCCCTACTTTCAGAGAATCCATACTCGTACACGCAGTGGCACGGTTGTCTCTTTATCCCCACATAAAAAATATCCAATCGAGCTGGGTAAAAATGGGACACGATGGTGTAGTCGCTTCCCTTAAAGCAGGGTGCAATGATTTGGGCGGCACACTGATGAACGAAAGCATATCTCGAGCTGCAGGAACCCTACACGGACAAGAAACGTCACCGGAACAAATGATCCATATGATTGAATCGGCAAACAGAACTCCACATCAACGGACCACTACCTATGCCGATGCAAAATCCGAGGATATACAACGAGGACTAAATGCCAAGCCTATAACAGAGATAGTGAACACTCCGGCTAACAAGTATAGTCGTAAACGCAAGCATGATTTAGTTCGAAACGAACCTTTGAAGGTGGTTGATATCTCCTAACTGATAGTTTCAACTTATCGAATTCGATTTCGGGAAAGGCATCAGGTGACACGCGTTTTTGTTGGTATAGGAAGCAATATCAATTCCCTCGAAAACATCGGCCGTGCTCTGCATGCTCTACGGACAGACTTTCAAAGCATGGTCTACTCTGAGGGCTATGAGAACCCAAGCGATGGATTTCTTGGCCACCACTTCATAAATGTCGTCGTTCTATTTGATACAAATTTATCGTTACCCGAAACACTAAAGAAACTACACCAAATTGAACTTGACCTAGAAAAAGATTTATCCGCACCCAAATATGCAGAGAAGACTATTGATATGGATCTTCTGTTCTTCGGCGATTTACAACTAAGTAACGACAGAATTACGATTCCTCGACCCGAAGCAACTTCAAAATCGTACTACCTAAAGCCACTGTTCGACATTGTCCCTGATTGGATCGATCCTGTGACCCGAACATCCATTACCGATTTATGGAACGGTTTTACCGGGCTTCAAGAACTTAAAGCTGTCGCGATAAAGGAAGTTCCCTTTATATCCCAATCTGTACTCACGGTAGATTCATTGACATGCGCCCTTCATTTAGGCGTGCCGAAAGAAGAGCGAGTCGATCGACAACCCGTCTTGATTTCTTGGAAAATCACTTTCGCTAGACCACCCCAGGCAACCGCTAGCGATGATATACGCGACACGTCAGATTATTCGGTCGTTTCCGAAACATTGAAACGTCACATAGAAGATCAACAGTTTCAAACTATTGAATATCTAGCCGCCTATTCTTTCGACCACATAGCCAACCACCTGGAAGCCGGAACGCGACTTTCCGTATGCATCAGGAAATTTCCTCCTGTCGATGGACTACAGGAAGGGGTATCGTTCACGCTAGAAGGCCAGGTATGAGAGTAATACTCAGCCTAGGAAGTAATCTGGGAGACCGAATCCTACTGCTCGAAAAAGCACTCTGTGATATTGAAAAATTAACAGATACCTCCCTAGAAAAAGTTTCTTCGGCGTATGAAACACCCGCCGTTCTTCCCCCGTCAGCACCCCAAGACTGGAATCTTCCTTACATAAACATAGCTGCTTTAATTCGCACACAATTAGGACCTATAGAACTTTTAGATGCCTTACAAGTAATCGAAAAATCTCTGGGACGCATGCCTGCAGCTCATTGGGCTCCCCGATCCATAGACATAGATATCGTTCTGTACGGTGACAAAGAAATTACTCACAAACGACTGGTCATTCCTCACACACATGTGTTGAAACGAGAATTCGTGCTGACACCGTGTGCAGAAATTTGTCCAAAAAGTCAGATCCCGGGGACAAATCTCAATTTCCTAGCTGCAAAACGTGCATTGATGAAGCAAGCACCTGCTTGGATGCAAATTTGCAATTTATCCCCTGATTCTTTCTCAGGAGACGGCTCTTCTAGATCACACGAATCACATACGGCAAATATGAACTACCTGGATTTGGGAGCTGAATCCACTCGGCCTGGTGCAGAACCCATCAGCGCTGACGAAGAGTGGCGGAGGCTAGAGATAGCCCTACTTAGTCAGAAAACCGAAAAGCTAGTGCGTCCCAAACTAAGCGTCGATACACGAAATCCAAGCACAGCCGAACGTGCTCTGGAATCGGGGGCCGAAGTAATCAATGACGTCTCCGGTTTAATCAACGAAGGCATGATCGAACTGTTATCGTCCTCAACTTGCGATGTTGTCCTCATGCATAGCTTAACCGTTCCTGCTGATCCAATGGTGACTATGGCTCCTGAACAAGATCCCGTAGAAGAGCTCATTAATTGGTTTGACAATCGTCTTCAAACACTGGAGCGATCGGGAATTGACACCGGACGAATACTTGTCGATCCAGGCATTGGATTCGGCAAAAGCGCAGATCAGTCACTCGAAATTATTCGCCGAGTGGACGAACTAAAAATTTTGGATTGCCGAATCCTGATTGGCCATAGCAGGAAATCCTATCTCCAACCCATGACAACGCTTCCCCCAAGTAGTCGCGATATAGAAACATTGGCTGTCTCTCAACATCTAGCTGATTCGGGAGTGGATGTGCTCCGAGTGCACTCAGGCGAAGATCATCAAAGATTCTGGAAAGTGCGCTCGCATTTAGCATAGTTAAGTGAAGAAACTATCTAAAGAACCCTTCCTTCACCTTTACTAAAACCTCTCTCCGTTACATTATCGGAGTTTTAGATCCGAGGTTATTCGCATGGGGAAAGAGCAGACCTTATTCAAAACAGTTGAAACGAATTACGGCGATCACGAAGAGGCTATGACGAAATATCGCGCCGAAGGCGAGGATCGAGCCATGAATTTAGATAATCGCGGCCCAATTCGGTTTGATTCTGATGGAAGATTAAGCCGCGATATTATCGACGCCTATTGGCGGTGCGGATTCTATGTTTTTGAAAACGTAATAGAGCAAGACGAACTTACCGATATCGAACAGGATGTCTTGAACATCCTCGATCGCGCCCCTGTTGAACCTGGAGGCAAACTAGACAGACACGGTCGGGCCGCAATGGGTTCTGATGGTAAGGGTGGAGGAATTGCTCTAGTTCGACCACTGTCTGATCCCATCGGAGGAACCGAAGCGAATAACGGTAGGCATCCGGCAAAGATGATTGAACCAGAAGTCCCCGACAACGCACCCCAATGGGTACCACAGGTTGTCGGCGGTTCACTGCAATTTTCCGATGCTGCCCTTAGACTTTATGCCCATCCCGATCTTTTGCGCGTTGCAGCCGAATTCAACGGTGACGACTTCTCGCCTTTTAACGAGGTCATCTGGATTAAACATCCAAAACTCGGTGGTTCAGTAGCGTGGCACCAGGATGGGACGACTCATTGGGAATCAACGGAATTCCACCAAGGAAGTCATGGTTTTAATTTCATGGCTCAACTCTACGGATGCAACTCAACAAATGGATTGTGGATCGTTCCCGGATCTCACCTAGAACAAGCAGATATTAAGGGCTGGTGCGAAGCCGCCGGATCTGACCGGCTGCCAAATGCCGTACCCATGTTGTGTGAGGCTGGTGATGTAGGCATAACAAATCGTCAAGCCGTTCACGGTTCGTTTGCAAACACCAGCGAAGAAATCCGAGTGACCATTAATTTCGGATTTCACCCGCGTGCATCGGTGATCGGTGCTCGTGGCAATGGTATTCATGCACCAGGAAGCGAAAATATTATTTACGATGAAGACAGGATACAAAAGCGATCACGCGTTTTAGGACTTGCGATTGAAGCTCGAAAACAGCGATTTCCCAAAGAAACCCCATATTTTTACCAACCGCACAGTGGTCATTCGTTTGAGTGGAATGATGCTGCACGAGAAAGTCTGAGGGGTTATAACAAGCTCGATCTTGGCATCTAAACTAATTCAGATACCCTCAGACGAAGGAAAACAGGAATCTATGGACGGTCTCAGTACCACTGCCATTGACACCTTCCAAGAACAAGGATATTTGATCGTACGAGATATCTACGATCACGAGACCCTGCAAGCAGTGAGAAATTCTATAAGCGCGCAACTGGACGCGGAATGTCACCGCCTGATTAAGCAACGCCTATTGACCGATACGGACGCCCTTTGGAACGACCCCTTTGAAACTCGCTTCGGCAACATTATTCACAGGTTAGATCCAATGAGCGATGCTCAAAAACAACTACTTCAAGCGATGCAAAATCTCTTTCTAACAGGTCGATTCGACCATGCATCTATCGACTCTGAAAAAAGTGGGCTCCGAATAGAAAACACGTTACTTCGTTGTATCCGATACAAACGACTTTTGGACGTCGTGAAATCACTCATTGGACCTGATTTGATTGGCAGTTCGACTTTTCGAATCCGCGGGAAAATACCCATTTGGGAACCAGGTCGGGAACTCCCATACTTTCCGGGGGAGGTACCCTGGCATCAAGACGCTGGTTATATGCTCGCGCATTGCGATCCACACTTAATCATTACATGTTGGATCCCGCTCGTTAATGCAACAATTAACAATGGGTGTATGTACGTACTACCCCGGAAATTTGAGGATGGGATCATTACCCATCATTATGGCCGCGATGATCGGTACATCTGGATAAATGAGAACAATCTGCCTCCTGGTGATCCTATACCAATCGAAATCGAGGTCGGAGATGTCTTATTACTCCATAACATGACGCCACACGCATCGTTCGACAACAATTCCGGAGTAACACGCTGGAGTATGGATCTGCGTTATGGGTCACCGACAATGCCCAATAACGTGAATGAAGATCCAGAAAGTTACACAACAGAGCGGCCGAGCGAAACGATGGCTTGCGCTCCGACCGAGGCCGATTTTGTCGTTTCTGATAGTAAGAATCCACAGCGCGAAATCCGTGATGGAAAGCTCTTCGCCGATTTAAGGTTTCGATATGCCAAACAGCACTTACATCCAGGACGCGGATGGACCCGCCGCGATCCAGTTTCGAGGCTCACGACATGACTGTCGTTGATTGTGATTCCCATGTTATGGAACCTGCAAATCTGTGGGAAGAATATATCGATCCTCAATTTCGCAAACAGGCAATACATATAGAAAAAATTGACGGAAACGAAAAACTAATTATTGCTGACCAAGTCGTCCTGCCAGGTGGCTTAGCCGGCCTTGGCGGAGCTAATTTAGAAAGAAAAGATATCTTTTCAGGAAAATATACTTATGCTGATGGTTGCCCCCTAGCGAGTTATGACGGTAATGCACGTTGCGATCTTCTCGACGAATGGAGGGTCGATAAATGCATAGTCTTTCCCACCATAGGTATCTTGCCGATACCAACCGATGATCTCGATTTAATCAGTGCCTATTTTCGCGCCTACAACAATTGGCAGGCGGATTTCCAAATGTCACAACCGGACCGAATCGCACCCATAGCTGTTGTGAATTGGCGCGATCTGTCGAGTGCATGCGCTGAACTCGACCACTGCCTAAAACGTGGGTTTAAAGGCTTATTTGTGCCTCCCGAGGTCATTGATGGTAACCGTCCTGGTGCAGAACACTTCGATCCAATTTGGGCGCGTCTAGAGGAAGCCAATCTACCAGGTTGTTTGCATGTAATTGTTCGGTTCAGTGGTTCTGCCGCCCCGTTCTCATCTTGGCACTCAGCACAACCAAGCCTCGGGCCCACGTTTGGGTTTGGATTGGGCGCTCCCGGGCAAATGATGCCGGCACTCTCAGCTATGATTTTGGAGGGTTTATTCGACCGATTCTCCGCATTAAAAGTAGCTGTGGTCGAGTCCGGCTGCGGGTGGGCCGGTTACCTCATCGACAGACTCAACGAAAAACACGCGTTACTTGGCGGGTTAGGACCTAAAAAGTTGACTCTCATGCCTGGCGAGTATGTACAAAGAAATTGCTATTTTGTCGCTGAACCAGATGAACGCAGCATCGGTTCCATGCTAGATCTTGTTGGTCAAGACAAAATTCTTTGGGGTTCGGATTTCCCGCACATAGACTCAGACCTAGATGCAGCAAACTCTATTCGCACTAGTGTGTCTGCACTACCCGAAACCCAACAATCGGCGGTTTTGGGTGCGAATGCCTGCAAGCTCTTTCAACTGTGAGTTTACCGAACGTACTCCTAAAACCCATTTATCGAAGATTCGTAAACGCTTTATCTATTGTCGATTATATATTGTGTTCGGATTTCTATAAGGGACGCCATAACGAATGCGTCGGCTTAAGTTGATGGAATATACTTCGATTTTAGGGCTTCTATTGGAGGAACTGTGACCGGATCAGAAACGTCTATGGGCGTCACCTTCGGCAGTTTGGGAATTTTAGGTCCTCGGGCTATTGGTGGAATTGCGGAGCACGCGAGCACTCTCGGTTATCGATCAATATGGACTGTGGAGGCGAACGGCACCGATGCGTTTACCTTGCTAGCGGCAGCATCAGTCAATCAACCGACACTGGGTCTTGGAACCGGAATCGTGCCCATTCAGTTGAGAACTCCGTCTCTGACGGCCATGACTGCTGCGAGCCTTCAGGCATTAAGCCCCGACGCCGACATTTTTGTAGGACTCGGTGTCTCGGCTCCCGCCATACTTCGACAACATGGCGTCTCGTACCCTGATAAACCAATAGCCCTTATGCGCGAGTACGTTGCCCTTTTGCGGGAATGCCTTTCCGGTGAATCAGTGACGTTTGAAGGAGACTACTGGACCATAAAACGCTTCCGGCTGGGCATTAGATTGAACGAGCGAAAACCACAAATTGTAATGGCTGCTTTGAATCCGCAAATGTTAAAACTCGCTGGCGAAATAGCAGACGGCGTATTGTTGAATTATGTGCCGGTTTCTCATGTCGTTCCATCCGTCGAACAAGTTCGAAAGGGCGGCGACGCGAGAATTTTCGCCTACGTACATGCTGCCGTAGGCTCTCTTGAAAAATCAGCAAAGTCCGCCAAACGAGACTTGTTCAACTATTCCATGGATGACAGCTATGCCGCCATGTTTCGCCGTGCAGGATTCGAAACAGAGATTGCCTCAGTTCGGGAACGAATGGCATCCCGAGATCGCGACGGGGCAATCGATTCAATATCCCATGAAATGATTCAGTCGATAGACTTCATCGGTGCAGCATCCGAAGTCAGAAAGTTTGTTCAAGACTATATCGATGCGGGAGTGGAATATCCTATTCTTATGCCCATGCCATGGGGAGAGGATAGGCTAGCTGTCACAAAGGCGACGATGGAAGCAGGAATCGGGGATTAGGTCACCAAATCATGAGTAGAGAATTTAACTTCGCCGTCGGTCGGACAAATCCAGAAACCTTTCCAATTGAAAAAATGCAACAAGCAGCGAATCGGGCGATTGAACGGGAATTCGCCGAAATCACGAACTATCACGGGAAACTGGGTCATCTCGGTCTGCGAAAAGCTATGGCTCAACGAGAAAGCGAGAGGGAAGGAGTCCCCGTTGACGCTGAACTCGTCTCATTAATGAATGGCTCGATGCAAGCCGTCACTTTAGTCGCTGAAGCTCTCACCCAGCCTCAAGACACCGTAATCTGCGAAGAATTTACTTACGGCGGAACTATCGCTGCGTACCGCAGCCTTAAAATCAACATGGTAGGGCTGCCTATCGATGACGATGGAATGCAGATTGATTTCCTCGAACCAGCCATCCGGAAACTCGGAACAGAGCGTAAACCTAAGTTCATTTATGCACTGACGACATATCAAAATCCGAGTGGCACCATCATGTCTCGTGACCGACGGCTAAGACTAATTGATATCGCTGCTCGCCACGACATTCCTGTTGTTGAAGACAATTGTTACGGTGACGTTCATTACGACGGGGAAAAACCGCAAGCACTATATGCGCTGTCTGATTACGACAAAATTATCTACATCTGTTCGCTTTCCAAGATTCTGGCGCCAGGCCTTAGGCTTGGGTACCTGATGGCTCAACAACCACTGTTTAATACGATACTCGAAAGGCGCCACGACGCTGGTGGTAATTATTTAACTGCCGCCATTGTCGCGGAGCTTTACCAAGACGGCGTTTGGGATCTTACTAATGAGCTGAATGAGTCACTGAAAATCAAGAAAAACTTGGTCGTAAACGGTCTACAGAATGAACTTAGTGACATTTGTGCTTGGTCTGATCCCGCGGGCGGGTTGTTCGTTTGGGTCCGGCTGCCAGAAGATACCGACATGGACAAATTACAAGCAATCGCA
>MDTE01144408.1_pt1 | contig 13001 bp, 22 predicted proteins | sample 811231 | NCBI WGS metagenome assembly MDTE01 (sample SAMN05326651, study PRJNA326480) | marine metagenome | isolation source: seawater | place: Indian Ocean: Red Sea | collected 2010
AACTTTTATTTCTAGGTGTAAACTCAAGATAGTTTTAAATTAATTAGCTTAATGAGGATCGATTCGATTTCCATTAATACAAGTAAAGGAGTTCATAATGGCTAATCCACATTTTCAAAACTTAATATTATGGGCAGGTAATACTGAAGCTACCAAGCATAAGAAAGACCAACCCATGTTCGTTCCATACCCATCAGATCAAACGTACTACATGTACCACAATGATTTTTTTACTTATAACTCTGGTGACTGGACTATAACAACTACAGAGGCTGGTAGCGGCAATGCCTCAGAAGCTGTTACATCTTCAGCAGGTGGAGCTTTGTTAATTACAAATGACGATGCTGACAATGACTTAGACTTTTTACAATTGAAAGGTGAAGGGTTCAAGTTAAGCACCAGTAAAAATGCTTACTTTTCAGCTAGATTCAAAGTAAATGACGTTGACCAATCAGACTTTGTTATGGGGCTTGGTATTACAGATACTACACCACTTGATACAACTGATGGAGTTTTCTTCATATCAGCAGACGGAGATGCAGGTCTAGATTTCTTAGTTGAAAAAGACAATACTGCAACAACTACAGAAGACGTAGCGACTATGGCAGACGACACATTTATAACTACTACTTTCTTTATAGATAAAAATGCCTCTAAAGTATTTTACTCTATAAATAATGCTGATCCAGTAGGAGTGGTGAACACCAATTTACCTGATGATGAAGAATTAACAGTTTCATTTGGTATTCAAAATGGTGAAGCTGCTGCTCAAACTATGACAATTGACTACGTAGTAGCAGCGGTTGAAAGATAAGGGAGGCTAATAATGGCTGATACAGTAACTTCCCAAACTATACAGGATGGTGAAAGAGTTGCTATTTTAAAATTCACTAATGAATCTGATGGCACAGGTGAATCATCCGTAAAAAAAGTAGATGTATCTGCTTTGTCTGCTAACAATGCAGGTTCAGCTTGCACAAGTGTATCTATAGCTAGAATTTATTGGGCAACTAGAGGTATGGGTGTTGACATAGAGTTTGACGCTTCTACCAATGTTTTAGCAATTCCGTTGCCAGCCGACAGCACAGGAGATGAATATTACGATGACAGATTTAGCGGTATACCTAATAACGCTGGATCAGGAGTAACTGGTGATATTGACTTTACTACTGTAGGTCATTCTAGTGGAGATGCGTATTCAATAATTCTTATTTTAAATAAAAATTATTAATGGCTGAATATAAAGGCAAGAAGGTAACACTCAACAAACCCAGGAGGATTCCCAAAGGTTCTCCTGGTTTTGGCAAAAAAACAAGAGAGGTCTTTGTGCGAGTGCCAGCTACAGGCAAAATTAAACGCGTTACGTTTGGTGATCCCAAGTTAGGCGCACACCCTAACAATCCAAAAAAACGTAAGGCTTATTGTGCTAGGAGTAAAAATCTTGGAGACGATAGGACTAAAGCTAACTATTGGTCAAGGAGACAGTGGAGATGCTAAAAAAAATAAAAAAGGTTTCAAAAGAGTTGAATAAAGCATCTAGGATGCACAAAAAACAATCAAATACTTTGAAAAAATTAGTTACAAATGCCAAAAAGAAAGGACCCAAAAGTAGGAACAGGAAAAAAACCAAAAGGTAGCGATAGAAGGCTATATACGGATGAAAATCCTAAAGATACTGTTTCAATAAAATATGCGACTATACAAGACGCTAGAGATACGGTTGCAAAAGTTACAAAGGTACGTAAGCCTTTTGCTAGAAAGATACAAATTTTGACAGTAGGAGAACAAAGATCTAAATACGGGGGAAAACCAAAACAGGCAGAAATTTTCAGACGCGGGAAAGATGCGATCAGAAAAAAACATGGTAGAATAAAATAATGGCAAAGAAAGCAAAAAGCGGTGGTAAAATCTGTCCAGAAGGAAAAGCCTGGGCAAAACGCACTTTTGATACATATCCTTCTGCTTATGCAAATATGGCTGCCTCAAAATATTGCAAAGATCCAAACTACGCAAAAGGCTCTAAAAAGAAAAAAAGAGTAAAAAAAGCAGGCGGTGGATTAGTGTTCAACGTGAGAGGTCAGGGCAGAGTTATGTCCGATAGATTAAGATAATGGGTCAACTAAAACAGTGGAGAGAACAAAACTGGGTTAGGATAGGTACGGACGGCTCTATCAAAGGACCGTGTGGAACAAGCAAAAATAAAAAGAATCCCGATAGGTGTTTGCCTAAAGCTAAAGCTCAAAGTTTGTCCAAAGCAGAGCGTGCAAAAACAGCGAGAAAAAAGAAAGCTGCTGGAGCCAAAGGTAAGACTGTTGTCCCAAATACTAAGAAGGCAAGAGTTTCAATGGCAACTGGAGACGTTGTAAATAGAAAAAATAACAAAACTAAAAAAAATGGATTCATAGCTAGAGGGTGTGGTAAAGTTATGAGTAATCGTCGTAAGGTGACGACTATTTCTTAGGAGAAAATTATGGCAACAAAAGCAGATAAAGAAATGCAAGCTAAGTTAAAAGCAAGGCAAAATGCGAAAGTAAGGCCAGATGAGCCTGTGGAAGAAACAAGAATTTATTTAAACATGCCTAAGAAAAAGGCTGCATCTAAAAAGAAAGCACCAGCTAAAAAAACAGCTGCTAAAAAGAAAACAACAAAAAAGAAATAGAGGTTTTGTATGTATAAAAGAACAAAAGGATATGCAGCTGGAGGAATGGTAAAGTCCAAAGGTATGAAAAAAGGAGGTCTAATGAAGTCCAAAGGGATGAAAAAAGGTGGACCTATGAAGTCTAAAGGCATGAAGAAGGGCGGTCCAATGAAATCCAAGGGGATGAAAAGAGGCGGTCCAATGAAGTCTAAAGGTATGAAAAGAGGTGGGCCTATGAAATCCAAAGGAATGAAAAGAGGCGGACCTATGAAATCAAAAGGTTATAGAAAGGGTGGCAAAGCGATGAAATCAAAAGGCTATAAGAGAGGCGGTAGAGTTGGATCACGTAGATAGTGGCTTACCTACAAAGCAACATACCTCACTTTAAATGTTGGGTTAGAAAAGAATACACTCATAATCACGAAAAATATCACGGTGAGTTTTTACATGCTATGGCTGTAGCTGTAACTACCATGCCCTGTCGATGTTTAAGCTTTCAAGTAATTTTTACAGGCATTGAAGCTGAAGGTGAAGAAGAAGATAATGTGCATGGGGGTGCTATGTGGGCTAGGATGCCGATTACAGCACTTGTAGGCGATACGCCTTTTGAAGAATGGCCAGAGCCTATGGCTGTTCACGATGCACAGCCTTGGGATTGTTCATCACATCACCATGCGGTTTATGTTATCGATAGAGCAACACCCTGTCCTTGGCTTGCAAAAATAGATGGTGCCTTTTACCCTGCAAAATATATGTTTACAGTTGATTACACGGAAAGCGAAATAGCAGACGATCCTGCACAACACAAACAAAGCCATGTTTTAGAACTACTAGACGCGGGTGATTGGACAGGCAATATCGTTGCACTTCCAAATAACAGAGTTAGAGTTACACACCCAGCTTGGTTTGAGGCTGGTAACGGCGCACCTGATTTTAAACCATCTGCACATATACATTATTCAAAGTCTGATTTAGACTATACTCTAGACGTAAACAGAATTTTCGATAATTTATATGCAGAGGAAGAAGAATAATGGCACTTTCAGGTAGCACTAATTTTGAGCCAAACGTAACAGAGTTTGTAGAAGAGGCTTTTGAACGATGTGGTATTGAGCTTAGAACTGGATATGATCTTAAAACAGCAAAAAGATCTATAAACTTAATGTTGGCTGAATGGGCTAACAGAGGTCTAAATCAATGGACTATTGAACAAACAACCCAAGCTTTAACTGAAGGAACTTCTAATTATAGTTTGGACACAAATGTAATAGACATATTAGATATGTCTTTGCGAAGAACCACTAACAGTCAAATCACAGACACTAGCATGAACAGAATTAGTCGTTCTGAGTATCTAAATATACCCACAAAAGATACAAAAAGCAGACCATCACAATTCTTTTTTGATAAATTAACTACACCTGTTATAAAAATATGGCCTAGTCCTGAAAACTCTACAGATGTTTTAGTATTCAATAAAATAGTACGCATGGACGATGCTGATACCGCAATAAATACTATGGATATGCCCTTTCGTTTTTATCCTTGTTTTGCAGCAGGTTTGGCTTATTACATATCACAAAAAAGAGCGCCAGAACGCACCGCAGTATTGAAAGCCGCTTACGAGGAAGAGTTTAGAAGGGCAGCTGATCAAGACGAAGATAGAGCATCATTTCGCATCAAACCGTCTATGAGGAGTAGTTATTAGTGGCTTACGCTTTAGGCAAATTTGCAAAAGCACTATGCGATAGGTGTGGTTTTGAATATAAGCTTCATGAGTTGCGAGAGGAATGGAATAATCTCAAAGTGTGTCCTGACTGTTTTGAGCCGAAAGCACCACAAATAGATCCTAGACCTGTTGTTTCTGACCCTGAAGCCTTATACAAACCAAGACCAAATAATGATGTAGAAGTTGGTGAGGGATTTGTAGTTGTTACCGATCCTAGTAATTTTACCTCTACAAGTCTTAACTCTTTTTCCATGAATCCTTCTACACTAGGTTCTAATTTTACAACTCCTAAAATGACAGCAACTTTAGGAACAGTTACAATCACAACATGACTTATACTGAATTAACTACTTTGATACAAAGTTTTCTTGATAACAATGAGAGTACGTTTACTACGACGATACCAGACTTTATAAAGAACGCTGAAGATCGTATATTTAATTTAGTACAAGAAGATTTCTTTAGGAAAAATGTGACAGGCAGTTTGACAACGGGTAGCCGTTTTCTTACCTGTCCAACAGATTTTATTCTGAGTTTTTCGTTAGCAGTTATTGATAGTTCAAGTGATTATCATTTTCTGGATAAGAAACACCCCAGTTTTATGCAGGAGTTTACTCCTGATTTAACTGATACCAGTCTGAGAGGACTGCCTAAATACTACGCTGACTTTGATAAGGAATACAGCACTTCAGGAAGTTCTGGTTCTACAATCGTGGTCGCGCCATTACCAGATGCAGATTACACAGTTGAGCTGCATTATTTATACAGACCTAACAGTTTGGTGACAAATACAAGTGGGACCTGGCTTTCAAATAACGCCAGAGACGCCTTGCTTTATGGCTCGTTAGTCGAGGGCTATACTTTTATGAAGGGTGAACCAGATTTACTCGCAACTTACGAAAATCGATTCCAACAAGAAATTGCTAGATTAAAAAATAGAGCAGAAGCTAGAGGAAGACGTGATGAATATCGTTATGACTCACTTCGCTCTAATGTAAGTTAAAAGGAGAAAGTATGAAGCCTATCAAGAAACTTGAGGGCAAGACTGTAGCCATCGTAGGTATGGGACGTAGTTGGTTTGACTACAATCTTGCTAAATCACACGGAGTACATTTTGACGAAGTCTGGGCAATAAATGCCGTTGCAGACGTCATATTTCACGATCGTATATTTATGTTAGACCCAGCTAGTCGTTTTTTTGACAGCGATGATGCAGGCGGTCAAACAGAATCAATGAAAAAGTTATTAAAAACGCATGATGGTCCAATATATACTTGTGAGCTAGACGAAAGAGCAAAAGGCTTAGTTCTTTTTCCTATAGAAGAAGTCGTTAGAGATTTAAACTGCTACTATCTAAACAACACTGTAGCTTATGCAATAGCGTTTGCTTTATGGAATAAAGTTGGCTGTTTAAAAATGTTTGGTGTTGATTTTACTTATACAGGTAATCTTTATTTTGCCGAGTCAGGTAGAGGATGTGTAGAGTATTGGTTATCTAAATGCCAAAGTGCTGGTATGCAGGTAGAAGTGGCAAACTCCTCTACATTATTAGATACATCTATACCAGTACAGGATAAATTATACGGTTATCATCGTTTAGATGACCCCAAAATAATCGTACACGATCAAGATAACAAATTACGGGTATTCAATAAAAGCCAAGTCGAAGGTAAAGAAGCAGGAGAACCTCAACCAATGCTTATGGATAGATACGACACTCATCTAAAAAAATCAAAAGCTGGAGATCCTAAAGTATGGTAGACGATGTAACACCTGGCGCTTTGCCCTCTTTGGGTATTATAGAGGCTAAAACTTCTAGTTTTGGTGGTCATCCACCAGAGTTTTGGGCTGATCGTATTACTGAAAAAATAGTCAGTGTTTCAGAAGATAATGAACCACATATTCAAGAACAAGCTAGAGCTTATAAAGATGCAATAAGACAGGTTTGTTTAATTTATATAAAAAATGCTATAAAATCCTACAAAGCTACACTGATTCAAGAGTTATTAAAAGCTGGCGAGGAAGATGTAGCTAAAATTGTAAAAAGGATATAAATATGGCTATCACATCAACATTAACAACCAGCTTCAAAAAGGAGCTGCTAGAAGCTGTCCATAACTTTAAAAACTCAGGTGGAGATACTTTCAAACTAGCGCTGTATACAAGTTCAGCTACGTTAGGGGCTACTACAACTGCGTTTACTACAACTGGGCAAGCATCAGGAACTAATTACACTTCGGGTGGGGCAAACCTCACAAGAGTTGATCCTACATCAAGCGGTACAACTGGTTTTACAGATTTTGCTGATTTGACGTTTGGAACAGCCACCATAACTGCAAGAGGTTGTATGATTTACAACTCATCTGATAGTAATAAATCTGTTGCTACAATAGATTTTGGTGGAGACAAAACTTCTACCGCTGGTGATTTCACAGTGGTTATGCCTGCAGCAGCGGCAAGTACGGCTATTATTAGAATAGCGTAGTTTAAGTTATGTCGACTGGATGGGGTCGTGCTGGCTGGGGCGAAGGCCCTTGGGGTCAACCAGCTGCTGTACCTATAAGTTTCACCATATCTGGTGTAGCTGCAACTTCTGCTTTAGGTTCTGTAAGTGTAGATGCTGAAGCAAATGTTATACCTATAGGCGTTGCTGCTACAGGTGGTCTAGGCTCTTTATCTTTTATAGGTAAAGCTAATCTCACACTTACAGGGCAGGCAGGCACTTCTGCTTTAGGCACATCAACGACAGACGCTGAAGCAAATGTAACGCCAACAGGTCAATCAGCAACTAGCGCTGTCTCAGGTGTTGGAGTAAACGGCGAAGCGGTGGCAACTGCTCCTAGCGCTGTAGCAACTCTAGGTTCAGTATCAGTAGATGTAGATGGAGAAGCAAATGTTCCTGTTTCTGGCTTTAGTTCAACAGCATCTGTTGGTTCTGTAACTATACACCACAACGCAAGATCCGATATTAATGGTGTTTCTGCCACAGGTAATCTTGGATCTATATCCATTGTAGCCAAAGCAAATGTAACTTTAGATGGATTATCAGCTGACGGAGAAGTTGGTAATCCTTTTGTTTGGAGTCTGATAGATGAGGATCAAACACCTAATTATAGCAATATAGATGACAGTCAAACACCTAACTGGGTAGATGTTGCTTAACAGTTAAAAAGAAAGGTAATATAATAAATTATACGGAGAAATAAATGGCCACTTATGTAAATGATCTTAGATTAAAAGAAATAGCCACAGGTGACGAGTCTGGAACTTGGGGTACTTCAACAAATACAAATTTGGAATTAATCGGTGAAGCTTTAGGCTTTGGTACGGAAGCTATAACAACTAATGCAGATACACATACCACTACAGTTGCTGATGGAGCGACTGATCCAGGCAGAGCTATGTATCTTAAATATACAGGTACACTTGATTCAGCTTGTACTATTACCATTGCACCAAATACCATAAGTAGGATGCAGTTTATTGAGAATGGCACAAGCGGTTCTCAAAACATAATAATTTCACAAGGTTCTGGAGCTAACATAACTATACCTCCAGGAGACACAAAAGCAGTTTACTTAGACGGTGCTGGGTCTGGAGCGGCTGTAGTTGACGCTTTTGCCAGTTTAAACACAGTAGATCTGAAAGTAGAAGACGATCTAACAGTTACAGATGATGCCTCAGTTGGAGGTGATTTGCTTGTATCTGGCGAAGTTCAAACAGCAAACATAGGATTTACTGATGGCGACAATGCCATAACTATTTCAGATGGTGGTGGTACTTCTTTCGCACAAGCTCTTACTGCTAACGCTGGTGTTGTTGTAGATAACATTACCATAGATGGTACAGAAATAGATTTATCTAGTGGTGATTTAACGCTAGATGTTGCTGGCGATATTATTCTTGATGCTGATGGTGGTGATGTAAGAATTGCAGATGGTGGTACGAATGTAGGCGCACTATCAAACAGTTCTAGTGATTTTGTTATCACGTCATCTGTTCAAGATAAAGATATAAAATTTAATGGTGATGATGGTGGTTCAGCTATTACTGCTCTTACTCTTGACATGTCAGAAGCAGGTGCAGCTACATTTAACGATAAAATTATAGCAACAGAGTTAGATATTTCAGGTGATATAGATGTTGATGGGACTACAAACTTAGATGTGGTTGACATTGATGGTGCCGTTGATATGGCTTCTACATTACAAGTCGATGGAGCAATCACAAGTTCTTCTACCATAAATGGCGTTGGAATTAAATTTAACGTAACAAATTTTTCAAACAGCCTACTCATAAGTAATGACGCTGGCACAGGGACCTTAAGTACAGCAAATAACAACACTGGACTAGGCCACGAAGTTTTTAATGTCCTAACTTCTGGCGACCAAAACACTGCAGTTGGAGCTAATGCGATGGACGCAACTACCGAAGGCAGTAACAACACGGCACTAGGATATGAGGCTCTAGGCAAACATACCACAGGGACAGACTGCACTGGCGTAGGCCGCGCTGCTATGCTTGATAACACAACTGGTTCTGGAAATTGTGCATTTGGTGTTGAGGCTCTCGAAAATGGTAATGGTTGTAACAATACAGTAGCAATCGGTAAGCAAGCGGGAAGGTCGATAAGTACAGGTTCCAATAACATGTTACTAGGCACTAGCTCAGGTAATTCTGGCTCTCCTGGAGGTGCAATAACATCTGGTAATAACGAAGTTACTATAGGTAATGGCGATCACTCAAAAATTAACGTACAAGTTTCTTTATCTGTAGCTTCTGATGAGAGAGATAAAACAGACTTCCAACCTTTATCTGCTGGTTTAGATTTTGTAAACCAACTAACACCCTATACTTACTATTGGGATAAAAGACATAAGTATGTAGATTGGGACTCTAACCCCGACACAGATTTGAATAATGTTACTCACGATGGAACACATAAAGAAGATTGGCTTGACTTAGGTTTTAAAGCACAAGATGTTGTTGCTTTAGAAGAGTCTATAAATCATAAAATATCTAACAAAACCAATTTAGTTAGTAATCTATCGGGCGACGGCAAACAATACGCTTTGCAATACGAAAAGTTTGTACCAATTCTAGTAAAGGCTTTACAAGAGGCAGACGATAAAATTGACGCACTGACGGCTAGAGTCGCAGCACTAGAGAGTTAATATAGGAGAATAATATGTTAGATACAATTTTAACAATAATACAACTAGCACCTTGGGTAATATCAGGAGCATCTTTAATTTGTGCGTTAACACCAACACCAAGAGATGATCAGATCATAGGTAAAGTCTACAAATTAATTGATTGGTGTGCTATTAATGTAGGCAGAGCTAAGGAGAAGTAAATGAGTTTTTGGAAAAAAGTCGTAGATTTTTGGACTGGTACAGAAAGAAAAAGAGTAAGAGCTAGAGATGACGAGGGTAAGTATGTGGCAGATGACAAATCTACTCCAGACGTAAATGAAGCTTACGAAGAAGTAAGAGTAAAAAAAGCTAATCGATAATGTCCAATGTTAAAGAAGCTATAGCAAGAATTGAAGCGCATGAGCGCGAATGTACTATACGCTACGAAAACATTGAAAAAAGACTAGAAGACGGATCAAAACGGTTTGACAGACTAGAAACTATGCTTTGGGCGGTTTATCCGTTTATTGTGGGCGCTGTAGTATTAGCAGAATTTATATGAACGATCAAAACAGATTCAGTGGAGACATGGACAGAAACGAGGTCGAAATGGACCTTAATAAGTTCATGGACATGATTAGAGAGATATCTGATCTTAAAGATAAAATTAGAGATTTAGAGTCTGACCAAAATGTAAATCCGCATCAAAGATGGATTCACTTAGCAAGAGCGGTTGACTCTTGGAGAATATTTCCTAGAGCATTTTTAACTGTTTACATAATTTTATTGTATAAATGCACCATCTGGTTTATGGAACTACCACAACCGTCGTTTGAACAATCAGGTCTAATATCGATTGTAGTAGGTGCTGGAGCTGCTTGGTTCGGACTGTATGCTGGCACATCTAATTCATCTAAGAGTTTTAAAGGTGAAGATAAGTGAGGCTAAAGGAACACATATACATAATAGCTTTAGCTGTTCTTTTACTACCTGTTTCTTTGTTTGCAGATCAAACTGGCGATTGTGATGCTGGTACGCAATATTGTGAGGCTAACACCTTAGACACTACTAATACAACCACAACCACAAATACCAACACTAACACAAACACTAACACTAATACTTCAACCTCTACATCGACGGCTACTAATACCAATACAAATACCAATACAAACGTAAATACTTCGACTAACAGTAATACCAATGTAAATACGAATACATCAAATGTGACGCAAAACTCTACAGTCAATCAAACTGTTAATAACAACTCGACCTCTACAAATACGAACGTAAATCAGAACACTAGCGTTTCAGAGAACACAAATATAAATCAATCTACTTCTGAATCTAACGTAACAACTGATAACACAAATAATAATTTTAATGAAAGTGTTAGTCAGTCTACTTCTGATAACACCAATAGAAATATTAATGAAACCAACTCAACGCAGACTATCAATCAGAATGTAGATACTAAAGCGCCACCCGCGTCTGCTATAGCTCCAAGCATAATGAGTTACTCTCAAGACTTATGCACAACAGGAATTAGTGGGGCGTTTCAAGGTCAAGTGTTTGGTTTATCAGGTGGTAAGGCAGTAGTTGATGAAAACTGTGAAAGGTTAAAACTAAGCAAATATATTTACGACATGGGTATGAAGGTGGCAGCTGTGTCAATATTGTGTCAAGACGTAAGAGTTTTCAAGGCTATGAACATGGCTGGTACACCTTGTCCTTACGAGGGCAAAATAGGACAAGAAGCAAAAGACTTATGGCAATCTAATCCACACAAAAGACCAGACGTAAAAGAGGCAGAGGCAGATTATGTAAGAAAATGCACAGCCGAAGCCAATCCAAAAAGAAGTCAAATTAAAAAAGATGTCATAGGCTTTGTTAAAAAAGGCTACACACGAAAAACAAAAACTGATAGACAATGCAAAAAAGAATTTTATGCTTTGTCGTAATTGGATTATTTAGCTCTAGTTTACTAAGCCAATATACTTACGAAGCCAATCAACCTTTATATGATTTGCATGACAATGCGAACAACTTTGAAGGCGAGCTGGCTTATGAGGTAGTGGATGACGGTATATCACCAGCAATAGATCTTTCTTTCAACTTCACTTTTTACGGCTCAACTTTTTCGCAAGCTAGGATGGCTACCAATGGATGTTTGCATTTTGGTAATAGTGGTGATTATTGTAGTGACTACACACCAGATCCTATTAATGGGCAACATACATACACGTTATATCCGTTCTGGACTGACTTAATAAGAGATAACAATTCTCGAATGAAATCTTGGGGGGACTCAAGCAAAATGATATTTGGTTGGTATCGTATGCGAGAATACAACCGAAACTCAGACAATAGTTTTGAAATCATACTTTGGAACAACAACTCTTTTGATTTTCGTTACAGAGAGCTAGACATCATTAATCACGATGTTTTGATTGGTGAAGTAGGGTCTAATCAAAATAATTCATATACCTATTTGTATCACGATGAATGTAATACAGGGACTACAAATTCTAGCTCTTGTGTAAATCAAAATTGGAACAATAGTTCTTCTAACACGTTACTAGAAAACGGTGGTAGTTTGTATGGATCAGGTAGTGGCAACGGTGTTGATTGTAGTGACCCATTAAATGATTCTAGCTGTCCAGGTTATGCAGCTGCTTATTTGACTCAACAGTGCAATATAAATGCTTTATATTCAACAGAGTGTTCTGGGTATGAACAAGCTTTACGAGATTTTGAGTGTGACCAAGACCCACAATACAGTCCAACTTGTTCAGGTTATATACCAGAAATAATTGCTGTAGTGGTTACACAAAACGGTTTTGATGAACCAGAAACATATCAAATAACAGAGGATGAAGTGTTTGTATATACGGAACCTTTTGAAGATTTCAACGAGGAGGAAGTTTTTGAAGATTTTGATTTTGATTTTTTTTCTGATGATGAATTATTTATAGAACCAATAATAAACGTGTTGGAAACGTACGATCCAATTATTGAAAGCATATCTATCGTTAGTAATGTTGACGTTGTAGATGTATTTGACGCAGAAGAATTAATTGAGGTTTTTACACAAAATGAAATATTGGAAGATATTGAAGAAATACTTGAAGAAGAAGTAGTAGAAGAAATAATACAAGAGATTATAGAAGAAGAAGTTATTGAAGAATTGTTAGCAGAAGAAGAGATTGAAGAACAAATTGAAGAAATATTAGATGAAGAACTTATTGAAGAAATTGTTGAAACTTTTGAGGAAAATCCAAAAGGCAACAGCATATCTAGAGCTTTAAGAGTCGTAGCACAAACTTTAAGAACTGCAACAGACAGCTACACCACACAAAACAATGCGGGTAATACAGAGGTAAATCAAACAGGCGGCATAAGCACTTCGTCCTCTCCATCCATATCGGATCAAATATTATCAGCAAATGTTCAAAACAATACAGTTTTGCAGATGAGTGATGGTGCAGATGTCATAGGC
>MDTE01026394.1_pt1 | contig 13000 bp, 11 predicted proteins | sample 811231 | NCBI WGS metagenome assembly MDTE01 (sample SAMN05326651, study PRJNA326480) | marine metagenome | isolation source: seawater | place: Indian Ocean: Red Sea | collected 2010
AAAGGAATTACGTTATGTTTTGATCCAAATAAAAAGGCAGTTGAAATTGCGATTTCAGCTAAAAATACACTCACTCCAGTAAGAGATGTGAACCTAAGAAAGACTTCTGGAGGTTTTACAAGGATTATGGATGAACAAATAATGGGTAATGTTTTTAATTTTGGAAGTGGTGGTGGGGGAGCCTGTATGAGCGGTTGCGACTGTAATCTTTTTGGTACACAAATAGTTAAGAATAAAGTAATGTTTTTAATCGACAAGTCTCTTTCAATGGATTGGGTACAGATAAAAGGGAAATCTGCGATGGAGGCTGCTAAAGAAGAAACTATAAAAATGCTTAAATGTCTAAAGGATGGCGTTAAGTTGCAAGTTATAGCTTTTCATAGTAGCGGTATATCAGCTTTCCCAGGAAAGAATACAGTTACTGTCAATGCATCAACAAGAGCACAAGCAATTAGTTTTGTATCTAGTCTTAGAGCTTGGGGAGGAACCAGACCCTGGAACGATTTAACAAGGGGGATACAAGATGTAAATGTTGATCAAGCTGTTTTATTATCCGATGGTTGGACAAATACAGGAGGTTATTGTTTCCATACTAGGCGATATGAGGCTTATTCATCTTGTTATCAGAAATATAATACTGATGTGAGAGATAAGGATCCTAAGTTTACTTCTAAACTAAGAATTGATACCCTGTCAATTGGTAATAATTTCTGTAGTGGCTCAGGTTGGTTAGGGGATCTTGCTTCAAAAAATGAAGGTAACTGTACTCTTATAAAATAAATATTTTAGTTGTTAAGCATATCCTTTACTTCTGGACTAGCAGGTTTGTAAGTAGATTGAATAATTCCATCATATTGGCCTGTATCCTCAAGAATTTGCGGAGTAACAAGAATAACTAACTCCCTTTTTGATTGCTCAGTATTAGTATTTCTAAAAAACTGACCTATTAGAGGAATATCCCCAAAGAAAGGAAACTTTGATACAGTTTCTTTATCTTCTGTATTTAATACTCCTGTAAGTATAAGTGTATTGCCATTCCTCACTCTAATATTTCCAGTATCAAGCCTTCTAATTGACAATAAATCGATATCCCCACAACCTTGAATAGTTCTTTGTTCTGAGGAGGCAGAAACTGCAGGAGAAATAGCGAATGTTACGAAACCATTATCATCAATACCTAAAACTCTAGCGCCAAAGGTTAATCCAGCTAAACCATATTGAAAGGAGGGGACTGAAGAGTCTCCTTCTGAAGTGCAATTAATTGGGACTTGGGTTCCAACTATTACAAATCCCTCGTTTCCATATGATCTTCCTATAGAACCTGTTTTTAATATTTCAGAAATATCTTGAAAAGTTACTGTGCTTCCACCAGTTTGACCTGGAAACTCATTAAGTATGAGTGTAGGGCTCGCAAGTATTTTGGTATTTGTGGAAGTAATCTCTGCTCTAAGAAAATTTACAAAGTTTTCATCTGTTTCTCCAGCTAGTCCAACTGTACCTGGATTTATTCGCTGTCTTCTTTCATAAGTAAAACCAGATGTGGGTGGATCAGCAGTAGTATCATCTAGAAATAGCATAGTTGTATTATCATCACCAAAATCAGTTGATTCATTAGGAGGTAGATAATTTCCAAAAGCTCCTAATAATTTTCCTTGATCGTTGACTATAAAGTTATTATTTTGTTTATAAGACCAGCTATTACTTAAGCCAGATCCATCTTTTAAATTAATATCAAGAACTTTAATGCTTATTGCTACCTGTCGTTGCCTTAAATCAAGCTTCTTTAAAAAATCTTCTGCAATATTTATTAAATCATTTGAACCTATCAAAGTTACAGATTGAAGTCTATCGTCTGTTGTAGCAATCAAACCAACTAATGGTCCGATTTCTGAGCCATAAACTTGAACTGTTGTAGATTCACCTGAGCTTGTTGTTGAGGATGAAGCTCCAACAGAAGAGGATTCTGTCGCTCCAGTGCTTACAGCAGTCGTAATTGAAGATGTTCTAGTAACTTTGGCTCCTAAATTTGCTAAATATGATGCGGCAGCATTTGCTGTAGTCTGATTTAATCTATATACTTTAGAGATTCTTTCTGTAAATGCGGTATCTCTTACGTTAGGACCTACAAAAATAATTTCGTCTACTTTTCTTGCTTGTAATCCACTTGCAATCAAGATCGAATTGAAAGCAGTAGAGAAAGATTTATTTTCTATTGATAATGTTATTAGTCTAGGCGCGTCTGGATTACCTTCAGAACTTTCTTCAGAACTTTGATTTGTTTGTCCTGCAATCGCAGCTAGTTGATTATTAGATACTGAATTAAGTGTTGATCCTGGATTGGGTAAAGCAGATGAAGCTCCTGCTTGAGATGTTATTGGGTTTACAGGAGGAGTACTTGAGTCATAAGAGGGATCATCTTGGACCCAAACAAAACTATAATTAGACTTTGAAAGTAGAAATTGAACAGCTTTTTTGGCTGAAGTCTCTTTGAAAACTAGGGAAATATTGGGCCCTTCTAAATCGAGTAGATTGGGATTAGGAATTATTGTTGTGCCTGTGGCTATATCTCCGAGGGGAGGCGCTGAAGCTTTTCTTAAATTAGTCTTTGATTCATTATTAAATACTTTTCTAATCTTGAATATGTCTTTATTATCAACAATTTTTGGCTCTCCCTTATTGTAAGTAACAATTAATGCTTCTCCAATATTTTTAATTTCAATTGTTGATAAATCTATATATTCTGAAAATAGAATATCAACTTCTATTAATTGTTTTGATGGTTTAATAAGCGCAAGTTCAATCCCTTCAGTCGGTCGAGATAAACTTTGGCTGACTAAATTCGAAATATTCCCAGTAAGAGAAAGTCTTAAAGTATTTTTAATTAATTCTTGTTTTATATTTAACTTATTTCCTAATCCTGTTAACTTTAATTGATTAAATTTCCCCTTATTACTTAGAAAAATATTTGCTTTGGGAGTACCAATATCTGAATTAACTAATAAACTTTTATCAATTTTATCTAATTTTTTTATTTCCGAATTAAAAGTATTACTATATATAGGATAAATACCACTATTAATCAATAAAAGTATAAATAAGTATTGTGGAATTCTTTTCATTTATTGTGTTTCCTTATTTATTAATTTAACAGAACATAGACGTATTTTTAAAATTTAATTTTGAAATCAATATTAGTTAATTATTTAGTAGTTGGGACATTAAACATTATTCTAGCTTTTACAAAACCAGGTTGATAAGTATTATTCCCAGAACTTAAATTCGATGATTGAGATAATAAACTTGGTTCAAAACATATTGGTAATATAATCATTTTATATTCTTGAAGAGATCTTAAAAAATTGAGAAGATTTATATAGTCAGCTACAATATCAACTTTAAAATAGTTTTCTTCGAATTCATCATTAATCGAAGAGGGAATTTCTTTCGTATTTGTGGTAGGAGCTAAAGAATAAAGCAAGGAGCTATTATTTTGGATATATGCTAATTGCTTATTAAGTGAATTTATAATATCAATTTTATTTTCTTCTGTTCCATCTGGAAAATCATTTAAGGATTCATCCATATTGAAATCATCATTGGAGTCATTAAATTGATTAGGATCATCGAAAGAAGACAAATCAAATTCATCAGAATCATCTTCTGTTGAAGCAGCACAAGACTGAACTTCATCTTTAGTAATTGGAGCAAACTCTTTTATGTCTACTAAACTTCTTTTTGCTGCATCTGCCAAAAGATCAGTAATATTTAGGAGTTTTGATTTACTTGAAGTTAATTTAGAGAATTCCTCTAAATTAGCATTAAGTATTGAATTGATTAGTGTACTTTTATCTAAAGCAGTATCTAGAGCATTAAGATTTTTTTTCTTACTGGTATATGATTTCGAAATTATCTTTTTATCGTTATAGTCATTTACGGTGGGAATTAGAAAAAGAAATAAGAAAACTATTGATAATCCAATCCCTGAAAATGGCTTGAAAAACCTTGAAGATGTAATATCCTTTAATCTTATGGATTTTATGTCTTCAATTGAAATATTCTTACTTCTTTCTATTACTTCATTGACATCTATTTCCTTAAGTTTATCTATAAGTTGAAATAATGATTTTTGGTTTTTCATCTCTATAGTTTAAAAGTATTTATGAGATTAATAAACTGTTCTAACTTTCTAACCTCTCCAAAATTATAAGTTTTTTTATAAAGTTCAAGTTTCTCTTCAAAAGAAATGATTTTTAATCCTCCACTTATTTCAATGTTGATATTTCCAAGATTTTGTATTTGTTGGAAATTTTGATTATTCTGAGCATTTGCATTATTTATTAATTTCTTTACTGATAGAGTATTTTCCATAACTATAGGTAACTGATTAATTAAATTAATAAATTTATTAATACTATCTAAATTATCTGATGATGCATTAATCAGAAAGTTTTTATTATCGAGGGCATAATCAGAAATGAAAACATCTTCAGGTACTGAAATCTGTAAAAAATAGCTAAAAAGTAAGACTGGAGATTTGATTTCATATGTTGGCTTATATTTTTGAAGAAATTCTGATTTTGATTGAATATTATTATTTGTTTCTTCTAATTGTGAATACTTAGAATCAAACTCTTTTGCTCTTTTATTTAATATTGAAATATTCAATTTAGGTATTAATGAGGCAGCAAAGACAAAAGATGTGATTCCAAGTACGGATAGTGGGGCTAAAGTTAGGATTTTATTTTTTTTGATTTCAATTAGAACTTTTTGGAAATTTAAATTCTTTAAATTATTAACTAATTCTTTCTTTTTTTCTAATTCAAGTGGCGAAGATGGATCTTTCTCCCATTTTTTTAGTGAATTATAATTTTCAACGAAGTTAAATTTATTCATTATTTTATTTCCTCGCAATAACATGAGAAAAATTCAAAAATGGATAAGTGACTTTGTTCAAGATCTTTTAACTTATCATCATCAAAACTATAGTTTCTTGAAATTACCTGGGGAATTCTTTTGAAAGGTTCATCTAATGTTTTCCGATTGTCAATTAATAAGTTTAAACCTGTCCCAGTTAAATACATTTCAAAATCATTACTGTAATTATTATTTTTAATTATTTGATTTACGGAGTTTTTCAGACGTAATAAAAACATTTCATATTGATTAGAAAGAACGTCTGAAGAAATATATAATGAGGCTCCATATGGTAATTTCGTATTGAAAAGCTCTTTGTTCTCTTTTTGTAAGTAAACAGTCGTTGAAAATTTTTCGATATCGCAAACTAATACAATATCTTTTTTTGAATTAGAACTAATCTTATCCAATAATGAAAAGATAGGTGATGTAATAGTAACTACTTCAAGGTCAATTTTTTCTAGAGCATCAGCCCATGTGTCAATGGATTCTTTCTCTAAATAAGCTACTCTGTAAAAAGAATGAGTATTATATTCAATTACTTTGTGCGATGTAACTAAGGTATTGTGCGCTAAAAAAGGACTTTTGGATAGGATGTCTTCGGAATCATTTGAGAATGATGAGATTTTATTTTCATCGAAGCTTCTTAATGTGAAGAATGAAGATCCCAAAAATAAAATAACTTTTGGATCTTCTAGATCAAATACTTCAATTATATCTGCAACAATATTACTGAAATCTGGAATATTCTCTATTTTTGTTTCCCCTACAATATCGGTAGGAATATCAATTTTTAATAAATTATAGAAAATAGTTTCATTATTTTTTATGGAAAAAGCCACTAAATATAAATCATTTTCATTATAAAAAATACCAACAAAGTTATTAATTGCTTTATCTAATTTAGAACTTTCAATATTATTATTATTTAACTTTTTTTGAAAAGAAGTTAAATAATCTTTTAATAAAATATATTTATCATTATTTTTTATCTTATCCTTTAATTTAAATTTATATAAATTAAATTTTTCTTTTAAAAAGGTTTTTTTATTTTTTAAATCAAATGAAGTAAATATATTCTTTAAATCTTCAGTTATTTTTAAGTTTTTATTTTTTACTTCAAAATCACTATAAAAATTCTTTAAGTTTTCAATAATTGTAAAGTTTTTATTTTTTATACTTTTAACTTTTCTTTTCGATGATTTTTTATTAATGGGATAATTTTTAGACTGGAATAATTTTTTGATTGATTCAAAACTTATGTCTATTTTGATATTCGATACCTTTTTTAGAAAAACTTTTGAAGTTTTTAATAGGCTCTTTTTTTTCTTACCTAAAACTTTTACTTTCTTTGAGGGTGTTTTTTTTGAATTTTCAAATAATTTTAGATTAATTATCTTTTGTTTATTTTTAATGTATCTTTCTGAAATAAGTTGTTTATAAGATGAAATCTTGTTCTTAGATTTTAAATAAATATCTTTTAAAAAATTCATTTTTCTTCCAATACAAATAATCTTGAGTATTTATTATTTGATATTAAAACAGAAGCTGGATCAGAAATTATACTTTTTATTAAATATCCCTCACCAATCATATCTCCAGTTTCAAAAGTATCAGTTCCGTATATACTTGAGATAATGGTAAGAGTTTTATTATTGATTGTAATTATTCCTGTTACTTTTAAATTACTTAGAAAAAAAGAATTATTGGATTCTTGAGATTTTGATTCAATGAGGAAAGGATTATTCTTATTTTTAGTAATGTTTTGTTCAGTTTTAAGTGCTTTATATTTGGGAATTTCCTTTAAGTCATAGGTTGATTCGTAAATATAATTCAGAGGTAATGATATATCATTTTTTGGGATAGTAACTTCATCAACTAAATTACTATTATTGAGTTTGAAAGATTCATTAGATGGATCGACATCAGAATCATCCTCAAAGGAGAATTCAATATATTCTTCCTCATTAGAGAAAACAGGAAAACTATTTATTAGAAATGTATTGGCGGATACTAAAAAAATGCCTATTAATTGTTTAAAAGTTCTAGCTAAATTACCTTTGTGTTTAAAATATGTATTTTCCAATTAATTAGTTCAATTTTATGAAATAATAATATTGAAATAATAATATATTAAGAAGACCATTTCAACTCCTGTTATATTTGAAATGATGTTAGATCCCGTTCAAGATAACAAAATAGATTCAGTTGATGAAGATTATTCTTTGAAAGAATATCTTGATAATTCTCTTTGTAGAGATGCTGGAATAATTCCTTTAGTTGTTGATAGTAAAAATGTAAAATTAGGCGCTATGAATCCAATGTTCAGTGAGGTTCATAAGATTTCGCAAAAACTTAAGTCTTTTTATGGAGTTAATGTATTAGTTGAACAAATTTCTACTGAAGAGTGGGAGAAATGGTTTGATAATAACGATAATTTGTTAAATAAAAATAACTTAACTAATTCAGTAAGTGAAAATATCGAAATTGGAAATTCAAATGTTTCTAGTATTTCAGATAATTCAGAAGAAAAGAAAAAGAATGAAAAAAGTGCAATTAAAGTTGAGGAAGAGAGCAAATTAACTAATTTTAGTGAATTTGATTTTATAGACTTTGGTGAAACAGAAGAAGATTTGGAAGAGGAGGAGGAAGAAACAGATGTTTTTGATGATTCGGCTTTATCAGCCTCATCTGATCCAGTAGTACAAGCAGTTGGAGCAATTCTTTATGCTTCAAAAAACTTTGGAGCTTCTGATATCCATGCTGAGCCTTTAGAAAATAAAATGAGAATAAGGTATCGAATAGATGGAGTTCTTAAAGAAACATATTCTCTCCCTAAGAAAAAAGCTAGAGCAATTGTAAGTAGAATTAAGGTTATGAGTAAACTTGACATTGCAGAGAAAAGACTTCCTCAAGATGGAAGAATTAGATGTAAATTAAATGATGAAATTCTTGATTTTAGAGTAAGTACCCTACCTGGCAAATATGGAGAAAAAATTGTTTTAAGATCTTTGAGTTCGGATTCTTCTATGCTTAAGCTAGATAAATTAATTTCTTCTCCAAGCGAATTAGATTCAGTCAGAAATATGGGAGCATCTCCATATGGGATTTTGATAGTTGTAGGACCTACCGGTAGCGGTAAATCTACCACTTTGTATTCTATTCTTAATGAGAGAAATACCCCTGAAGTCAATATAAGTACAGTAGAAGACCCTGTTGAATATACATTGCCTGGGATCCATCAAGTTCAAGTTTTACGAGAAAAAGGATTGGATTTTGCTAGAGCATTACGTTCTCTAATGAGGCAAGATCCTGATATTATTTTGGTTGGAGAAACTAGAGACAAAGAAACTGCACAAACTGCAATGGAAGCAGCTTTGACTGGCCATATGGTATTTACTACGCTTCATGCAAATGATACAGCGACAGCAATAACAAGGTTAAATGAGATGGGCATACCTCCGTACCTTGTTGGTTCATCTGTAATTGGAGTAATGGCTCAAAGACTCGTCAGGAAAGTATGTCCTGCTTGTGCAAAAACAAAAAAGGTAATAGATGAAGATTCACTTGCTTCAAATTACAATTTAGAAAAAATAAAAGTTGCTAATATTAACGACAACAATAATGATTCAATAAAAGTTTGCCCAGTTTGTAATGGAACTGGCTATAAGGGAAGAATAGGTTTGTATGAAGTATTGAAAATCAATGATAGTATAAGAGAGCTAATAATGAAATCTAGTACTGCTGATGTTATCAGAGATGCATCAGTAAAAAATGGTTTAAAGACTCTTTTAGATTATGGTATGGAACTAGTTAAGGATCAGTTAACAACCATTGAAGAAGTAGAGAGAGTTTGTATACTAGAAGACTCTGGTGATGATTTATGAGTGAAAAAATTAAACAATTAATGAGAACTTTAGTTGAAAGAAATGGTTCTGATTTGCATTTAACTGGTGATTCGATTCCTTATTTTAGAATTCAAGGTCAAATTATTCCTGCAGATTCTGAAACCTTATCGGAACAACAAATGCATGTTGAGCTCGAAAATTTACTAGGCAATGAAAAATTATCAATTGTAAAAACTGAAAAAGAACTTGATTGCAGTTATGGCCTTGAAGGTGTTGCAAGATTTAGATTGAACATTTTTTATGATAGAGGTCATATCTCATGTGTTATGAGAGCTTTGAGTACTAATATCCCTTCTTTTTCTGTTATAGGTTTACCAGATAGTGTTCAGCAGTTGTTAAATCGTCCAAGAGGATTAATGCTTGTCACTGGCCCCACTGGATCAGGTAAAACAACTACTTTAGCTAGTTCTATTGATTGGATAAATGATAATTTTTCTCATCATATTCTTACAATCGAAGATCCCATTGAATTTGTTTATGATAATAAAAATTGTTTAGTAAGGCAAAGAGAAGTTGGTGAAGATACAAAATCATTTTCTAAAGCCTTAAAGTCAGCTCTAAGAGAAGATCCAGATATTATTCTTGTTGGAGAGATGAGAGATCTTGAGACCATTAGTTTGGCCATAACTGCTGCAGAAACTGGTCATTTAGTTATGGGAACCCTCCATACTTCATCAGCTTCACAAACTATTGATAGGATTATCGATGTTTTCCCAACTACTCAGCAACAACAAATTAGAGTGCAATTATCAACCTCATTAATCGGAATTATTTCTCAAACATTATGTAAAACTAAAGATAATAAAAGAGCCCTTGCTGCAGAAATTTTAGTTAACAATAATGCAGTTGGGAATTTAATTCGAGAAGCCAAATCATCTCAAGTTTATTCACAGATTCAAGTTGGAGGAAAGTTTGGTATGCAAACTTTGGAGCAAGCACTTTACTCACATGTTAAACAAGGAAAAATCACTAAAGAGGAAGCATATTTTAAATGTAATAAGCCTAATGTATTGACTAGCTTGTTAGAAATAGATTCTTAATTCAAGATTTATGAACTATAGAATTTCTGATCCTAAAATCGCGGAATTAATTAAAAATAAAAAAAAAGTTTCTTCAGCTGATTCTGAAAATATAAAAAAAGATAAAAACGAATTAGAAAAAAAACAAATTAGATCAAAAAATACAGAGAAAAATAAGAATGAAAAGGATTTTTATAAAAAATTTAAGGCTAAAGAAACCAAGACAAAAAGAAAAAAATTAAAAAAGCCATCTACTAAGAATCTGGCATTGGCAACTAAACAGTTATCTTCAATGGTTAAAACTGGCCTACCTTTATTAGAGTCATTGAGTATTTTATCTGATAGTACAGAAGATAAAACAATGAAATTTATTTTTAAACAAGCTTCTATTTCTATTAGTAAGGGCTCAACTTTGCTCAGTATTTTGGAAACATATCCTGAAGTTTTTGATGATATGTATCTTGCTTTAGTTTCAGCTGGGGAGGAGGCAGGACTTTTGCCAGATGTTCTAGAAAGAGAGTCAAAACTTCTTGAGAGTTTAGCCAAGATCAAAGGTCAAATTTCAAGTGCTATGGCATATCCCATAGCAATTTTTACATTGACCATTATTGTAATAATAGTGATGTTGGTATTTGTTATACCTATTTTCACCGATATATATAAGGATTCTGGTACAGCCCTACCTTTGCTAACAAATATCCTTGTTGTTGCTTCAAATAAATTAAAAGATTTTTCATTTTTGGCAAAAGTAATTCCAGTGATTTTTATAATTTCTTTTTTTGCAAGAAAAGAAATAAAGAAAAACTATTTCATTAATTGGAAAGATGAAATGCTTTTGAAGCTTCCAATTGTAAAAGATCTCGTAACAAAATCTTCATTAGCTAATTTCGCAAGAACATTATCAGCTTTAAACTCTGCCGGTGTGCCGATATTAGAATCTCTAAATATTGCTCAAGGAACTCTGGGAAATAGAGTATTCAAAAGGATTGTTAGCAGGATGAACTTAGAGATCCAGGCAGGTGAACCAATATATAAAGTTTTAGCGTCTTCAAAACATATTCCTATTATGTTTACTTCTATGTTTAGGATTGGAGAAGAGACAGGTGAATTAAGCGAAATGGTAAATAAGTTGGCTGATTTTTACGAAGAGGAAGTATCATCAAGCGTAAAATCATTAACTTCGATATTGGAACCTCTTATGATTGTTTTTGTGGCTGGAGTTGTTGCTGTGATCTTAGTAGCTATGTATTTGCCAATGTTTAATATGATGAGTACAGTAAATTAACTTATTTGAAACTCAATTTGTTTGAGATTAATTTAAAGAATTTTTGTAAATAAGCATCATCTAATTTCTCTTTAGAAAAGTTACTTATTAAACTGCTTTTTAATCTATTTACTCTCTCATTAATATTGTCTCCAGAAAGAATTACATCAGAGAAGTCTTTATCTTGATTAACATTTTCAAATGAAGCTTTCCACATTATTAACAAAACTTGTCTACCTGGAGTTAATTGATCAATTCCTTTGATAGGATATTCAATTGCAAATTTCTTGAACTTTGCCCAAAAGGGGTAAAGATCTAGTTCTCTATCAAGTTTATCTAGGAGAGAAATTAACTCTATTTCATTCATTATTCAATTTAATCTTATTCTGATACTAAATAATGGTTTACTCAGAATCTATTAGTAATAATACTTATTTTGAAAAAATTTACAAATTTTTTGATTAACTTTTTTTTAAAAAAGATTATTAAGATTTTAATTTTTCTCTAAAGACAATATTTTGTAAATGACTTTGGAGAAAAAGTTAAATCGTGTTGATAAGAATATGCTTCAAGTTCTAGTTTATATTGATAGTAAGAAAGATTTTTATAGATAGGATTTTCTAAAATTTTGTCAATTTTGTTTTTGTCGTTAATTTTTAGCCCTATTAGGGTGGGTTTTTTTTTGAAACCCCCTCCTATGCATGATTGTATGACATGGATAATTTCATGATTCAATGATTTTACAAAAGCTTTTGTTCCTGATTTTATTATTTTTGGATTAAATCTAATTGTCTTTTCTTTATAATCCCACTCAGCTGATGCACCAATAATTTTAGGTTTTTCTAGGAAAACATTTACTCTAGAATTATTAAGCATATTTATAGTTCTCTTAAGAAATTCAATTTCAATTTCATTTTTAGGAGGATTTTTAATTAAATATTTTATTTCTTTTAAATTTAATTTTTTTTCTCCCTCAATTAAAGTGTATTTATAGCTAACTGTTCCTTTTGAGTCAATTACCTTTACGGGTAAAAGTCTTTTATCAGAATCCCTTAAGATTTTTATTAGAGAGTCAATATTTTTACTATTTATTTTCTTTCTTTCGATAATATTAGGTTCATTCCTCTTTACTTGTCTCTTATTGGGCTTAAAAAAATAGCTAAAAGTTAGCAATCCAAAAAGGCTAAAGAATATTAATGATGAAAATTTCAAGTATTCATTATGGAGTATTCAATCGTAATAAAAATAGATTACTATTCGGGATATTTTATATTTTAAGTGTTTCTAAATTAGTAAATTAATTGATTAACCAAAATTAATATTTTCTTGAAATATGCCAAATAAATTGTTTCCTAAAATTGCTGCCATTATTAAAACAAAAGCTACTATCGCAAAAAGAGCACTTACGTCTTTAATATCATAAGGAGCTTTGAAAAAAGGCTTTTGTTCTTCCATAATTTATCAATTAACGATTTATGTTATCTTATCTCAATTTCTTGAAAATTTATTAACTAGTTATTTATATCATTTAACTGATAAAAAAAGTTTATATCTACTAATCTTCAAGTTGACTTTTAAACACTTAAAATCATAATTAATTCTAAATTGCTTGAACAATATTTGAAGAATACACGATTTTAATTATGAAATACTGATAGACAATTCCTAGGAACTTTGAGATGAAGAATATAATCAATATCCCACAAATTCTTCCTACATCCTTTCTTACTATTACATGCATAAAAAAAACCACTGAAAGTGGCTTTTTTATTTATTGGGTAAATGAACTAGCTTGTATAAGCTTTGCCTCTGTAAGTTAGTTCGTTATGCTGCTTTTTAGCTGCTTCTTTGTTCTGGACGTATTTTTGCCCTCTGTAAATTAGAGTCATTTTTAA
>MDTE01189421.1_pt1 | contig 12998 bp, 7 predicted proteins | sample 811231 | NCBI WGS metagenome assembly MDTE01 (sample SAMN05326651, study PRJNA326480) | marine metagenome | isolation source: seawater | place: Indian Ocean: Red Sea | collected 2010
ATAATCGTGCGCATCCAACCGACCGATTCCTCAGTTGAATAGGGCGCGTTATCACCCCCCATGGGCGTACGCACCCAGCCAGGACACACCGATGCGGTCAGAATGTCTAGCGGCGCCAACTCAGCAGCCATCGTCCGCAACACCATATTCAATCCTGCCTTAGTCACACGGTAAGGATAATAGGGACCGCGCAGCTCAAAGGCACGGTCGTCACCGGTCGCAAATTCGATACTGCCAAGACGGCTGCTGATTCCGATAATTTTCCTGTGTTCGCTAGCGGCAACGTTCTCGACTAGCACCTCAGCTATCTTTAGTGGTGCCATCGTATTGACACGGAAGATCTCCGCGAACGCCTCATAATCCATATTACCGATCTCCTGCGGTCGCTTAGTGCGTCCGGCATTGAGAATCAGTACGTCGATCGCTACACCGTTGACATCCGCTGCCAAGCGATCAATCGCGTCGAAGTCCGCGACATCCAGCTTGCGCACGTCTATGTCGCCGCTCAACGACTTAAGTTCGGTTGCGGCATCGGGCGTGCGACACGTAGCAATCACCCGCCAACCGTCGTCGGCATACTGGCGCGCGAACTCAAGCCCGAGGCCACTATTGGACCCTGTGATCAACACGCTCGACACCTATTGCACTAACCTTAGAAGGCCATCGATGGCTACCACGCCGTCGCCCTCCCCCCTCACGATCAGCGGGTTGATCTCGGCCTCGGCCACCCTCGGCTCGGCCGTAGCTAGATTCGATATTGCCACTATCGCCCGCGCTAATGCTTCCACGTCACCAGGCGAGCTACCTCGAAATCCCTGGATCGCAGCCAGCCCCCGGACCTCACCAATCATTTCGCAGGCCTCGTTAAGAGAAACCGGCGCCAACCGAACTGCCCTGTCGCCGTAGAACTCAGCAAAGATCCCTCCGGCACCGACCGTTACAATCGGGCCGACCTGAGAATCGCGCACAAAGCCGATCAGCGCTTCGGCCAGCCCGGCCTCCATGTGTTGGATTAGGATTCCGTCGAGCGCAATAGCCGGATGATTTCGGCTGATATTGTCACGGATCTCGCGTATAGCAACTTGAAGCAAATCGGCGGTGCTGACATTGAGCCCCACGCCCCCAGCCTCTGACTTATGAGCGAGATCAGCCGCCATTGCCTTGACGGCCACAGGATAGTTGAATTCGATTCGAGGTGAATCCTCGCCGGGACTGACAACCGTCGCCGCGACGGTTTCGATCCCCAGGGCCGCAAAAACGTCGAGCGACTGCGCTTCATTGAGCTGCCCACCGACCTTTTTTAGCAAGGCCGCGGCTCGGCTGACATCCACTAGGGCAGCCTCGCCCCGAGGCGCGCACGAGTTGAACAGTGCTGCAATCGCATCGGCAGCCGCCTCCGGGCTTCGGAACGCAGCAATTCCCTTGCCTATCAACATGCGTCGAGAGTCTTCAGCCGGTGGCACGATATAAGCAGCGAACGGCTTTTCCGATCCGGCGAACTCGGCAATCGGGTTGACCGATAGGTGCGGGTAGAACTGCGCTGTCGAACCCGCGACCATGATCACTGCATCAGTGTCAGGATTTGCTAAGACGGAGTCGATGGCCTCTACCACGATGTCGTGGCGGATACCCGCTGCTGTCAGATCGATCATAGTGCTCGGCTGAATAACAATGCCTTTTGCACCACAACGGTCGATTGTTTCCTGGCTAGGCCCGGCCAGCCTTAGTCCCTGACGGCCAAGCCGGTCGACGACCATGGCGCCGCCGCCGCCTGTAGTTGTGATGACGCTAACCCCGGCACCGCTCTTAGCTAGAGGTTTTGGCGGTGTTCGCCGCTTAGCCACCAGCGGCGCGATATCGAGAAGCGTTTCAAAAAGGTCAACTCGAATGAAACCGTGCGCGGCAAAGAATGCATCAACGGCCGCGTCAGGCCCAACCAGCGCTCCTGTATGCGATATAGCTGCTGTGCGGCCAGCTTTAGAGCGACCAAGCTTATAGACGACGACCGGTTTCCCAGCATCGTGAGCGGCACGGGCAAAGGCGACAATACGTTCACGGTCGCGGAGGGTCTCTAGGAACAGCAGAAACACCTCGGTCTCTGGATCGTCGACACAAGCAAGCCCGATCTCGCCGACCGTGAGGTCGGCCTCATTACCCACTGAGATGAGTTTAGAAAACCCTACATCGAGATCGCGGCCTCGGGACAGGATGGTGCCGGTGAGGCTGCCACTCTGCGAGATTACGGTAATGTTACCCGGGATCAGGCGGTCGAGTTCGAGCACGTTGGCAGCACTCAGAGCCAGCTTGTGATGCGGGTTAATCATACCTAGGCAGTTAGGCCCCACTAGGCGCATTCCCGAGTGCCGAGCGATCTCGACCAACCTTTGCTGCCGAGCTATGCCGTCAGGTCCGGCTTCGGCGAATCCGCCAGCAAATACTGTAACGACGCTCACGCCGGCCGCAGCACATTCCTCGACCACCCCCTCCACCGCAGTGGTCGGCAGCAGCACGAATACGTGCTCCGGCACCTCCGGGAGTGTGGCGAGATTGGCAAACGAGGGATGCCCTAATACGGTGTCACGGTTGGGGTTGATCGGGTAGGCGCGCCCCTCGAAGCCATGCTTGAGGAGAAAGTGGTATGGCCGGCCAGCCATCTTCTGGGTATCATTCGAGGCTCCGTAAAACGCCACCGAGCTCGGCTCGAACAACGGCCCGAGCAGAGCGCCTCCGGTCGAGAAAGTCGTCATCGTCGTGCCAACCGCGCTGCGTCGGTTCTAGGGGGCACCGAGCTTAGGGGGGCGCTGCGGAAAGCGGCGCTCGAAAACACCCTCCGCGATCCGATTTTTCATCACCTCCAAGGACCCGCCGGCAATCTGCATACCACGCACTCGGCGCATGCAATAATCAATCAACGTTTCCTCGCTGAAGCCCATCGCACCCAGGACTTGCATCGCCTCATTGGCAACGTCGAACCCGTGCTGGTTGCACATATGCTTGGCCATTGAAGTACCCATTGCCTCCGGTAACCCGCGATCAGCTGCCACAACGGCCTTGTAAAGCATGAGCTGTGCCGCCTCGAGCTTCATTGCCATCTCAGCAAATTTCCATTGGATACCCTGGAAATCGCAAAGCAGCCGGTCGAAAGCCTTCCGTACAGTGGCGTGCTCGCGGGCGATGTTGAAAGCATGGCGGCCAAACGCAAGCGAGCGAGCACTGTTGCCGATGCGCTCAGCATTGAAACCAGCCATTTGCTTGCGGAATCCCCCTTCCTTTAGGAGTACATCCTCTGCCGGGACAAACACGTTCTCGAGATAAACCTGCCGCCAATTCTCACCCGTCATGAACTTCGATTGCTTACCAAACGACACGCCGTCAGCCTCAAAATTGATTAGGACTGAGCCTATTCCGTCCGTCCCGGGACCAAAGCGCACATACGCTAGAATGGTGGTTGCGTCGTAGCTGTGGGTAGTAAAGATCTTAGTGCCATTAACGCGGTATCCGGTGCCGTCGGCTTCGGCGCGTGTTTTAAGGTCAGTCAGCGCTGACCCCGCGTCGGGTTCGGACATCCCAATCGAGATCAGCCCGTGGCCTTCGACTACCGGCTTCAGGTATTTTTCTTTCTGTTCGGGTGTCCCATACTCCGCGAGCGTGCGAGCGGGACCAAAGTTACCGGCCTGGAACACGTCGGAACCACGAGGACAAACTAGCGCTATCTGCTCGATCGCTAGCACAGCGTCCATCAGGGTACCACCTTGCCCACCATCGGATTCGGCCATGGTGACGCCCATCAGACCCTGGGCTGCTAACATTTCGGCTACATCCCATGGATATCCAGGGTTGCGTGCCCGTTTGAGCGCGCCAGAAGCGATATTGTCCTCGGCGAAACGACGCACCGAATCGCGGAAGATAGTTTGATCTTCGGTTAGCTCAAAATCCATCGCTATCGATAAGCCTTCTAAGAAGACATGGTGTTTAGTTGAACAGATGATGGTTGGCTAGTCGATGCAACCCAACTAACGCTATTATCGTGTGACCACCGTTAGGGCCGGCGATGAAAACGCTGCTGCTTCTCCGCCATGCCGAATCCGACTGGGGCAACCCCGGCGTTAACGACTTTGATCGCCCGCTCAACGCATGTGGCCGCAAAGCAGCGCCACGTATAGCCACGTTCGTGAGGAGTGTGGCTCTCTGTCCTGATTTAGTGTGGCACTCCACCGCTGCCCGCGCCTCGGAGACCTGGTCGCTCATGGCACCCGTACTATCCTACAGCGCAGAAGTTGCTCCGCGCGATGATCTCTATCTTGCCTCTCAAGAAGGACTTTTGGCCATTATCCGTAATGCGCCGGACCACGCCGAGCGACTCATGATAGTTGCCCACAACCCCGGCCTGCACGACCTGGCTCTATCGCTTACCACATCGTCACCCGATCCCGCCGAGCTCGCCCAACTCAAGGGGGGGCTGCCTACCTCTGCACTCGCAATAATCGCGTTTTGCGTCACTGGCTGGCCTAGTATAGGCAACGGTGAATTGTTGCGCTTCGTTTGGCCAACAAAACCATAAAACCGCACGCAGCACGACGCGACGGCCATCGCAAAAATATTCTTTCACGGGCTCCCACCGCAACGACCGATCGTTGCACCTAACGGATGCCAGTTTGTTTAATCCGCCGTTCTTATCGGTTTCGCGCTTCCAACTCTTACGATTTCAGCAGCTACACATATATGTTAGTCGGAAACAATAGCCTGCCCCGTCCATCACCTCCCGAAGCATATGCTCAATAACGCCGGGACCCCACCTATCAACAACGACGAGCGTTTTCGTATCGCCGTAGTCGGAGCAGGGATCGCCGGCCTCGGCGCCGCTTGGACCCTGGCGCGGCGCCATGATGTCACCGTGTTTGAAGCTGAGGCCTATCTAGGCGGTCACAGTCACACAGTCGAAGCCAACTTCGGCGACGCTTCGATCCCAGTCGATACCGGGTTCATCGTCTACAACGAGCAGAATTATCCCAACCTGCACGATCTTTTCTCCGCACTCGATGTACCAACGGAGCCGAGCGATATGTCGTTTGGCGTCTCAACCGGCGGCGGCGCCCTCGAGTACGCCGGGTCTCCGGCCGGGTTGTTCGCTCAGCGCAGCAATATGTTTAAGCCGCGCTTTTGGGCGATGCTCTCGAGCCTTTGGCGCTTCTATAAAGATGCACCTGGTCTCGTCGCCATCGGTGGCTTAGACGGCCAGACTATCGAGCAGCTGTTAATCGCACGAGGCACCACAAGCGCTTTTCGCGAAGACCATCTGCTACCGATGATGGCAGCGATCTGGTCCGCTCCGGTCTCCGCTATCCGGGCCTTTCCAGCCGAACACGTCATGCGGTTCTTCGACGATCATCGCCTGTTCGCGATCGGGGAGCGACCAAAATGGCGCACCGTCACCGGAGGAAGCCGTGAGTATGTTACCCGTCTTGCGGACGCGTTGCACGACGTCCGATTGTCGACCCCGATTACAAGCATTTCTAGGTCATCCGACTCAGTAACCGTGACGACGTGCGACGGGAATAGTGAGTCCTTCGACCATGTAGTCATCGGAGCTCACGGCGATCAAGCTCTGGCTATGCTTGCAGATGCTACTCCGCGCGAGCGCGAAGTTCTCGGCGCATTCAAATTCGAAGCTAACCGTGCCGTGCTGCATCGCGACCCAGCACTAATGCCTCTGCGGCGGAACGTGTGGTCAAGCTGGAACTACTTGGATACGGGCGATCGCTGTAGAGACAAGGTGTCGGCGACTTATTGGATGAATAGGCTGCAGAATATCGACTATCGTTATCCCCTATTTCTGTCCATCAATCCAATCATCGAACCATCCCCCGAGCTGAGGTTCGACGAGTTCAACTATGCCCATCCGCTCTACGACCTCGCGACCATTGCCGCACAGCGCAGCCTCGAAGACATCCAAGGAGCGCAACGTACATGGTTTTGTGGGGCCTATTGCGGTTATGGTTTCCACGAGGACGGCCTTCGGGCCGGCCTCAAGGTTGCCCGCTGTCTCGGCGCAGTGCCGCCTTGGACCCAAGGGCCGTCACGTATCAGTCAGGCCACGAATATCGCGGCGGCCACGGAGTGAGAAATGGTTGAGAGCTGCTTATATTTTGGCGATGTGATGCACCGGCGGCTAGAGCCAATGTATCATCGGTTTCGCTACCGCGTGTTTTCACTCTACCTTGACCTAGACGAGTTGCCGCAGCTCGCGCCGCGCCTCAGGCTGTTCTCGCACAACCGCTGGAATCTTTTCAGTTTCTTCGACCGTGATCACGGCCCGTTGAAATTACGGGGCAGCCGTCCAATTCGCGAATGGGTTGACGCCCACCTAGATGCCGCAGGGATAGATTGCCGCGGCGGCAAGGTCACGCTGCTGTGTTTCCCACGCGTTCTCGGCTACGTCTTCAACCCCATGAGTGTGTATTTCTGTCATGGCGCAGGCGGTAATCTCAAAGCAATCCTCTACGAAGTCTCCAACACGTTCGGTCAACGCCACTCCTATCTCCTACCCAGCGACAGCGAGGCCGCTCACAACGACGCACCTACTGCGATTGACCAGAGCTGCGAGAAACGCCTCTACGTTTCGCCCTTCATGGACATGGCCGTGCGCTACCGCTTCCGTCTCAGGGTGCCGGGCGAGCGTTTGACAATAATGATCCGGCAGGAAAACGAAGCCGGCCGTCAACTCATAGCTACCCATACCGGCTGGCGCGTGCCACTGACAGACACCAACCTGCTCTTGGCGTTCGTCCGTTACCCGCTGATGACACTCAAGGTAATTGCCGCGATCCACTGGGAAGCACTTAAGCTTTGGCGGAAGGGCGCACGGCTGGTGATGCGTCCCACTCCACCCGAGCACGCCGTGACCCTTACCAACGTCGCAGGTGCCGAGACCCCGCTAGCGGTCGCTCAACACCCAAAGGGAGGACCCGGTTGATGCATTCGAGCAAAATCGTCTCTCTACTTTCACGGGGCATCCGTGCCGGTTCACTCGATTTCACCCTCCCCGGCGGAGAACGCCATACCATACGGGGCGAAGAGCCCGGCCCTAAGGCTACAGTCGTGGTACATCGCTGGCGAACATTGCGCCGACTTGCATTTGGCGGTCGCATCGGACTCGCCGAGGCATATATGGATGGCGATTGGGACAGTCCCGATCTAGTGCCCGTAATCGAGCTAGCCGTGCGCAACCATGGCCTCGCCGAATGCGGTATCCGGCCCAGCACCGCGGTACGGCTGCTGCTTTGGCTGCGTCACTCCTTACGCGCTAACACATTGAGCGGCAGCCGCAAGAACATCGCCTACCACTACGACCTTGGTAACGCGTTCTACGCAAGCTGGCTTGATTCGACGATGACCTATTCATCGGCGATCTATGCCGTTCCCGACCAGAGCCTAGACGAGGCTCAACGTAATAAATACCGCCAGCTACTAGACCGCATGGAAGCGACCCATAATGACCATGTACTCGAGATCGGCTGCGGCTGGGGTAGCTTCGCGATCCTTGCTGCTAAGGAGCGCGGCGTGAAGGTAACTGGAATTACCCTTTCTCGGGAGCAGCATGACCTCGCTGCCGCACGCGTTCAAAGTGAGGGCTTGGCCGAACGCGTCAGCATCGAGATGCGCGACTATCGCGACGTGAGTGAGACCTATGACCATGTAGCCTCAATTGAAATGCTTGAGGCGGTAGGCGAGCGCTACTGGCCGGTCTTCTTCTCCAAGGTCTTCGACTCTCTCAAATCCGGTGGCCGTGCTGCATTACAGGTGATCACCATCGATGATCGCTATTTTGAGAGCTACCGCCGCAGCGCCGACTTCATCCAGACCTATGTCTTTCCCGGCGGGATGCTGCCAAGCCCTGGCGTACTCCAGCGAGAGGTTGCCGAAGCCGGGCTCAAGTGGCATTCCGCCTCTGAATTCGGTCAAGATTACGCAAAGACACTGCGCAACTGGCGGGAACGCTTCGAGGAAAAATGGACCGAGATTGAGCCACTCGGTTTTGACGAGCGCTTCCGTCGCATGTGGCGCTTCTATCTCGCCTATTGCGAAGGTGGTTTTCGTGCCGCCTCGATCGACGTAAAGCAACTCGGCCTAGTTAAGGGATAGCAGGCGAGCAGAAGCTCCAGCGACTTCCCTCTCCCGCATGGCACACTACGAGCATGGCGGACTATCTCGATATCCTCAGTGAATTTCTTGCCGACGTCAGTTTCGACGATATCCCAGGCAAGGTTATCGACCACGCTGGGTTGGTCTTTGCAGACACGTTGGGTTGTATTGCCGCCGGATCGCGTGAGCCCGATATGGCGGCAATGCGGGTAACAATCGGTTCGCGGTCATCGGGGCCCGCAGTCGTCATCGGCGATACACAGATGAGATCCCGAGAAACCGCGGCACTTCTAAATGCGAGTGCTGGCACCTACCATGAGCTTGACGAGGGCAATCGGTACGCCAGGGGCCACCCAGCCATTCACGTGATCCCAGCACTCCTCGCACAGGCCGCGGTAGAAGAAACGGATGGGCGCACATTCATCACGGCGATCATTCTGGGCTACGAAACCGCGGTGCGGCTCGGCAGTGCCATGCGAATGCGGACTGGCGCCCACCCCCACGGCACCTGGGGGACTGTCGGTGCGGCAGTCGCGCTCGGCACCCTCTTAGGGTATGACGCCAAGCGGTTCCGCACCGCTATCAACATTGCCACTACCCATTCGATCCTACCAAGTGGCGTCGCTGTGATCGAAGGTGCCACCGCGGCGCTTACCTACCCGGGCGTAGGCTGCCGCCAAGCTTTCCTAGTCACAGACATCCTCGCCGCCGGACTCACCGCCCAGCACGACGCTCCAACCACAGTCTACGGCCAACTTCTATCGGAGAGCTTCGATCCGGGCGTGGTGATGGAATCACTTGGCGTTCGCTGGGAAATCGCGCGCAACTACTTCAAACGCTTCGCGTGCGTACGCTACGCCCATGGCCTACTCGACGCGCTCGAGAAGGTTATCACCGAACTGCCTAACAGGAGGCTCGACGCTACCGCAATAAGACGTATCGAAGCTCGAGCACACATCCCCGTCGGTCGCCTGACCGAAGCGGCTCCTGCCAATCCGCTCGCGGCTCGGGTATCAATTCCATTCGCGCTGGCAACCTATATCGTTGCAGGTGATGCCGGCCTCGGCGGCTTCACACAGGCCTCCGTCAATGACCCTCGTATCCGCAACCTCGCCTCTAAGATCGATGTGGTCGAAGACCCCAACTTCACAGCACAGATGCCAGCCAAGCGACCATCCCAAATCACAATAGAGTTCAATGACAAAAGAACGCTAATTGCCTCAGGCGAACATATCCGGGGCGATCCCGAGGCGCCGCTAACTTTGAATGAGTTGCGCGCAAAGTTCGAGCTTCTCACCGCAGGAAGTTGGCCGGCAGAAACAGCTGAGGCGATCTGGCGGTCTTGCCTTAACATCGGCGAACATAATGATGTCTCGGCACTTACAAACCAACTTGTGGCTGCTGCATGCACCTCTGCCTGCTCTTAGGCATAAGCAACACAAGAGAGATCCCCCTCGTCAAAACGTTCTCTAACCCGCATCGTGCTGATCAGCAAACAGACGTAGTCCATACACGGCAAACTCAACGCGGGAGAATGACAAACAAGCGATCGAGAGCTCTCCACTCAAGTGGCGGCTCACTTAACCCAAGAAACACAAGGGCTGCGGACGGAGCTGCTCTGCCATAAACAAAACCGGAGAGCGATCAAGCACCAATTACTGCTTATTGAGCGTTGCCATAATACCGCCACGAGTACATCCGGACGCTGCCGATTTTTTACCCCAGACCACGACACCACCCAGGCCTCTCCTATAATTATTGGACGAAATGAATATGTTGGGCTGACCAGCTACTTCCTTTCGGGAATCGCCAATGGCCAATCGTCGCAAACTGAAGAAAGTGCTAGTCGCCAACCGTAGCGAGATCGCAATCCGCATTTTTCGCGCCGCCGCCGAGCTAGGCCTAAGAACCGTCGCTATTTACTCGCACGAAGACCGCTTCGCCCTGCACCGCTTCAAGGCTGATGAAGCCTATGCGGTCGGGGAAGGGCTGGGGCCCGTACAGGCTTATCTGGCCATCAGCAATATCATCCGAATCGCCGAGGAAACCGGGGCCGACGCCATCCACCCCGGTTACGGCTTCCTTTCTGAGAACCCTGATTTCGTTGACGCTTGCACTGCCGCAGGCCTCACCTTTATTGGCCCCTCCTCCAAAACAATGCGCGATCTCGGCAATAAGGTTGCCGCCCGACACCTAGCCGAGCAAGCCAAGGTGCCGGTAGTCCCCGCTACCGGTGCATTGCCGAAGGATCCGACAAAAATAAAGAAACTGGCGGCAGATGTGGGTTATCCCCTTATGCTCAAGGCGAGCTGGGGAGGCGGTGGCCGCGGCATGCGGCGCATTGAGAAACAAAACCAGTTGCTCGATCAAGTCGAGGCAGGCCGCCGCGAGGCCGAAGCAGCCTTCGGCAACGGTGAGGTCTATCTCGAGAAGCTGATAAAGCGGGCCCGCCACGTCGAGGTTCAGATCCTCGGCGATCAGCATGCCAATATCGTCCACCTGTTCGAGCGCGAGTGCTCGATGCAGCGGCGCAACCAAAAGGTAGTAGAGCGTGCGCCAGCCCACTATCTAACCGACTCACAACGGAGAGCTCTTTGCGACTCTGCAGTGCGCCTGGCCCGGAGCGCCAACTATATCTGCGCCGGCACAGTCGAGTTCCTGATGGATGCAGATAGCAGCGATTTCTACTTCATCGAGGTAAACCCGCGCATTCAGGTCGAGCACACGGTGACGGAAGTCGTCACCGGCATCGACTTAGTGAAATCACAGATCCGCATTATGGAAGGGATGAAGATCGGGTCGCGCGGCTCCTCAGTGCCGGCGCAACGGAAAATTCGGCTCAACGGCCACGCGCTGCAGTGCCGCATCACTACCGAGGATTCGGAGAATAACTTCACGCCCGATTACGGCCGCCTCACCGCTTATCGCGGAGCTACCGGGTTCGGTATCCGGCTCGACGGCGGCACCGCATTCTCCGGGGCCCATATCACACCGTTCTATGATTCGATGCTAGAAAAGGTCACCGCATGGGCCCCGACCCCCGAAGAAGCAGCGCGCCGCATGGAACGCGCACTGCGGGAATTTCGAATCCGCGGCGTCAAGACCAACCTCGCCTTCTGCGAAGCGCTGATCACCCACCCCAAATTCGTCTCTGGCGACTATACCACCCGGTTTATCGACGAAACGCCAAGTTTGTTCAAACTCACCCAGCGGCGAGACCGCGCCACCCGCTTGCTGAGCTTCCTCGGCGACGTGATCGTAAACGGCAACCCCGAAGTTGCTGGCCGAACCAACCAGGGTCCGCAGCCGCTTCCACCAGTGCCGACGGGTTTTGAAGATCGGGCTTCGCCTGGCACGAAACAACGGCTGGATAGCCTTGGCGCTGATGGTTTCTCGCAGTGGATGCTCAAGCAGAAACAGTTGTTAATTACCGATACCACGTTTCGCGACGCCCACCAGTCGCTCCTCGCCACCCGCATGCGCAGCCACGACATGTACCGGATCGCGCCGTTCTACACCCAGGCCCTGCCGGAGCTGTTCTCGGTGGAGTGCTGGGGCGGCGCCACGTTCGACGTCGCAATGCGCTTCCTCAAGGAAGACCCATGGAACCGGCTGGTGACCCTGCGCGAGATGATGCCCAACACGCTGTTGCAGATGCTGCTACGCGCGTCCAATGGGGTGGGCTACACCAACTACCCCGATAATGTCATCGAACACTTCGTTGTACAGGCTGCAGCAAACGGAATCGATCTGTTCCGCGTTTTCGACTCGCTGAATTGGGTTGAGAATATGTACGTCGCAATTGATGCGGTACGCGGGACCGGCAAACTTTGCGAGGCCGCAATCTGCTATTCCGGCGACCTGTCGAGTGCGACCGAAAGGAAGTACACGCTCGATTACTACGTCGAGCTCGCCACTAAGCTCGAGAAGGCCGGCGCTCATATTCTCGCCATCAAGGACATGGCCGGCCTTTGCAAACCGGCCGCTGCCCGTATGCTGGTGAAAGCCTTGAAGCCCGAGATCGGCATCCCGATCCATTTCCATACTCACGATACCAGTGGTCTTTCTGCCGCTAGCGTGCTGGCCGCGGCCGACGCGGGGGTCGATGCAGCCGACACTGCCATTGATTCGATGAGCGGCCTTACCTCGCAACCTAACCTTGGCTCAATCGTAGCGGCACTGTCGGGCAGCAAGCGCGATACCGGGCTCGACAATCTCGCGCTACGCGCCCTCGCTTCCTACTGGGAGGGGGTGCGCCGTTATTACCGTGCCTTCGAGAGCGACCTGCGTTCGGGAATGGCGGAGGTTTACGACCACCAGATGCCCGGCGGGCAATACACCAACTTGCGCGAGCAGGCCCGCGCCCTTGGCATCGACGAATCACGCTGGTCCGAAGTTGCACTAGCCTACTCCCAGGTCAACGAGATGTTCGGCAACATTGTCAAGGTAACGCCGAGTTCGAAGGTGGTTGGCGACATGGCGATCTACATGGTCACCAACGGGCTTTCCCCCAAGCAGGTACTTGACCCCTCTCACGAGATGGATTTTCCGGTGTCAGTAGTCGAGTTCTTCCGCGGCGATCTCGGCCAGCCCTATCTAGGCTTTCCAAAGAAGCTGCAGAAGAAGATTCTACGAAAGCAAAAGCCACTCAAGGCCCGCCCAGGCGCTGTGCTCAAACCGGTGAAACTCGACAAAGCACGGAAGGAGGTCGTCGCCAAAATTGGGCGCAAGATAAGCGAGGCCGAGCTCGCTTCCTACCTTATGTATCCGAAAGTATTCGTCGACTATGCCCAGACCCACCGCACCTACGGCGACCTTAGCGTGCTGCCGACGCCGGCGTTTTTCTACGGGCTCGA
>MDTE01024980.1_pt1 | contig 12996 bp, 13 predicted proteins | sample 811231 | NCBI WGS metagenome assembly MDTE01 (sample SAMN05326651, study PRJNA326480) | marine metagenome | isolation source: seawater | place: Indian Ocean: Red Sea | collected 2010
CGTCTCGACCTGCTTGCATGGTGGCTGCTTGCATTAGGTCGTGGACAGAAGATCGCCTACCAAGTTCACCTTGTGCCCATAGAAGTTCTAAGGTGAAGACCGCCCGACGAAGATTACCTTGGCTCATGTAGCTAATATCCTCGATTATTCCTGATTCTACAGCGCAACCCTCTTTTTGTGTAATTCGAGCCAAAACCTGCGTCATCTTCTCCTCTTCGCATGCTGGGACCCTGATCATTTGAGTCCTAGACCGCAAGGCATCAATAATTGCCGATGGTGCCCTAGCAGTGAATATGAACCTCGAGGCAGAGCCCACAGTCTCCATCATCCTCCGCAAATATGATTGCCACCTCAGAGACATATGGTCAGCGTCTTCCAGGACTATTAGTCGACTGAGGGATTGGATGTCATCGCTGCTTGTCTCCCTTCCGGCGGGAGGAGGATCTGTGTCAGAGGTCTTACTCTCCCCACCTGGAAATGCCGCTAGTGATGTCATCCCAGCCAGTGTGTCAGATGACCCCTTTCCTTGAGGCCTCAGAAACTGTTCGAAAGAATCCATCGCGCCTCTTGTCCTCTTCATGTCCCTTACACTCCTAACGTGGACTCTAGAAGTCCATGAGGGGCCAAGCACTTGTCTGGCATACAACCTCCAGAGGGCAGTTTTTCCTGAGCCAGGTGGACCCGTGATGAGCAAGTGGGGTGGTTGAGGGAGTAGAGATAGGGCACTGATACGCTTCAACACCCTAGACGGGGCTGCGAACTCGTCGAAGGTCCTAGGGGCGTATTCAGTTAGCCATCCCGCCATGTGGTGGCCTAGCACGAGGGGGGTCTTGAAATGCCCGTCACTCAGCACGCAGCGTCTTTATTCCATCAGGCCCTTCTTTCCGTGGCTTGACAAATATACGATATCCGCATTTGTGGCACGACTTCCCCGTGGTACCGATTTCTATCCATTCGATGTGACCACATCGAACACACCTGTACCTAATCTCCAGTGGATCCATGGGGGAGGAGCAATGATTGCAGGTTGCAGGGCCATCTGCGTCAAACGGCTTCCTGTCCGTTCGATTGCAAGACCTGCACTTGTATAGGGTCATGCGGTTAGTCATGATGCTTGCCGGATTGGTCGCCTTCTTCAACTTGCCCATTGGCCTGTTCGGTGATTCGTGCTCTTTTGCAGATATCAACGAAGTTCCTGAATATGGCTTCACCGTATTCGGAATCATTTACCTCGGGATGAAATTGAACCCCAAACCTGGTATTGGCATGATTTTGCATGGCCTGGACTCTGCATGACTGGCTCGATGCTGTTATTCTGAAATCTTCTGGAACCTCACTAACTTCGTCATTATGGCTCTCCCAGACGGTCTGGATAGAAGGCGTACCTGAGAATAAAGGCCCGGGATCTTCGGATAAGCTGATTGTCGCTGCACCGAATTCAGGTTGAGGTGCCTCTATGGCTTGCCCGCCATAATGTCCAGCCATGAATTGAAGGCCAGCGCATATGCCTAGTATTGGGATTTCCAAAGACAGGTAATCAGCACAACGGCCCAGTTCACCAGTTAAACCAACACGCGCAGCTCCCCCAGAAAGTATGAGTCCATCCAAGTCTCTAAGCTCATCGAGTGGTGTGTCATTAGGCAGTATTTTTGTGTCCACCCCGAGATACCGCAACATTCGCCACTCCCTGTGAGTCCACTGACCGCCGTTATCGATAACATCAATCACCAAACGGCTCTGTCCCATGTGGCCTCCTAAAGCAGGCAGACCATCAATACATTGCCTTCGAAAACTTGGACGAGAGAAGGGGCAGATTGAAAATCAAGTAATGATTCGGACGAAGAGCAAGCCCCGATGGTGTAGTGGCCTATCATGCAGCCCTGTCGAGGCTGCGACCCGGGTTCAAATCCCGGTCGGGGCGCCAAAAATGAAGGTTAATTTCAATGACGTAGGTCCTTTTCGGGCACAAAAGAATTCGGTGGGAGCCGAATATACCATCCAATAAGCGATGGCTCCATTTAGATAATCTGGTCGATGACGCCTGATAGCCCAACATCGGGAGGGCACAATAGCCCATTGACATTGAAAGATCTCGCTGCCTCCATGTCTGACATGCGGTCCCCCACCATTACGGACGACTCTTCGGATGGTCGATTCATCCATTCCAATCCAAATCTCATATTGATGTTAGACCATTCTTCGCCAGATTCGGCATGATCGAGGAGTTGCCTTGCTGCCTCCAACATTCCGGGTCGTGGTTTTCTCGCCCAAGCATCGTAAAAAGGCGGATATGGGCTATGTAGTATGAGGTCGATTATCGCTTCAGGGTCGTCCAGTAGCAACATCTCTTGCAAGGTATCGTGTATTTTTGCGAGGTTCTCTGAGTCCCAGAGCCCCCTGCCGACGGGAGATTGGTTAGTCACAACCGCTATCCTCATCCCAGACTTCCTGAGTTTTGCGATGCATTTTCCTGCGTCCGGGAGAATCTCAACCTCGGATGGCGAGTTGATGTAATTCGGAGATCCCTTGTTCAAAACTCCATCCCTATCCAAGTAAGCAATTGCACCCGTCCAAGACATTGACTCTGGGAGGGGTTGCACGAACAGTGGCGCGTTCAGGGCAACCCTGTCACGACAAGGGAGAAGCTGGTACACATGGCTCGGTCGAGGAGGGTGTACAAAGCGCCTTCCTATGCGCCACCAATCAGGTCACTGAAATCTATGGATACCCTTTCCTTCCCACCCAGTCTTCTTCCTGTATATGCAACATCCTCTCTGAAGTCAAAGGGATCCATGGTGTAATTCAATTTCTTACTGTACGTTTTGTATAGTAAAGTCTCCCAAAGTAGGCCCTTGTTTCCTCCAGCAGAGAAGAATTCTCCTCCAGAAACTCTAGCGATCTGGGAGGCCACAGACGCAATATCTTCTGAGAAACCCAACACTCCGGTTTCCATAATCACGAACGAGTCGTCCTCGAAGGACCTCCATGAATCCATGTCGTTGATATCCATCCTGTGGCATTTCTCGCATCCATATAGGTCGATTGTCACATGTCCATGGTCACAATTTGGGAACCAATCAGACATGAATTGAAAGTAATTGCCACTGCAGGGATCGCCTATCATCATCAATGGCTTTAGCTTCCTATCTGCGTAGTTCGCCGCGTATTTGAACATCCTCTTGGTTCGAAAGTATCTAGCAACTGGAGAAAGCAGTATGCTTCTCATAGGCATTCTTCACGCCACCCCCTACTTTCTTCTTGAGTGCTCAACCGCATTGCGAAAAATCGACATGGCTGGAGATGGGCCGTGTTTGATTGAGGTCTCTCTTGTCCAATCTGGAGAGAGCCAAGTGGAGTGGTAAGCTTCGGGATGTGGCATCAAACCGAACACTAGCCCAGTGGGGTCACAAACGCCGGCCACGTTCCTCCAAGACTGGTTCGGCGATATCGGAAATGGTAGAATCTCATCCGAAGAGGAGGGGTACTTGCTATCTGGATCGACATATCTCGCCACGAGTTGTCCCTTTTTGGCCCACTTGTCCATAAGATTCTGATCGTTGGTGACAAATTTGCCCTCACCATGACGTACAGGTACTCTCAGCCTTTCAATACCCCTCGTCCAAATGCAAGGGCTGTTCCTATCAAATTCGAGCGTGACCCACCTATCCTCGTATCTACCGCAATCATTTGCGGCAAGAGACGCTGTCTGGCGCATGGAAAGATCTTCATCTCCCGGTAGGAGACCCATTTTCACTAGCACTTGGAATCCATTGCATATTCCAATTACCGGCTTTTTGGATGCCACAAAGGCTCTGACCTCTTCTCTCAAGGAAAATCTCAATCGATTACCTAGGAGTCTGCCGCTTCCCAAATGATCTCCGAATGAGAAGCCTCCAGGAACTGCAAGAATATCAAAGTCCGATAGTTGGAGATCTCCGTTAACCAAGTGGTTAACGTGGGTCCTTTTTGCCATCGCCCCAGCCATTTCAAACGCAGTGATAGTCTCAGTCTCACAATTTATCCCGAAACCCGAGAGTACCGCAACTTTGGGTTTATCCATATCATGCACTCCTGTCCAGAGTTCCTTTCCAAGCGGCCTTTAGAGAAGCGACGTCGCACTTTAGAATCGTCTTTCCATGCGCAGATATCATAATATTGCCGCTAGAAGTCGTCTTCCCAAGTTTGTATACGGCATGGCCTTCCATCCTCTCTTCGAACTCTGTGGAGTTTTCAGGCGAGACTGACACGATTATTCTACCAAGAGACTCGCCAAAGAGCGCTCCCCATTCATCCAGTTCGTCGTCTGACAGGAGTATTTCTGACACATCGATATCAGCTCCTCCACTAAATCCGAAGCATGACTCTGCCAAACTGACCGATAGTCCACCATCACTGCAATCATGCGCGCTCCTGATCATGTTATTCTCCATGGCATTGGTTAAGGCCCTGTACAACGCGATGTTTCTTTCCGGATCAAGTATGGGAACGCTAGTACCGATTCCACTGGAGTTGTCGCTATCTTTGAGCATAAATGCAAGTTCGGAGGCCCCTATTTCCTGCTTTGTCAAACCGAGAAGGTAAATGTGGTCGTCATAGTCCTTGAAATCACTCGTCACTGCTTTAGTAATGTCTTTGTGGCGTCCAATAAGGCTGAAAAGTAGAGTTGGTGGTACGCTTATTTTCTGACCGTCAATGACTGCATCATTTTTCATCGAATCCTTGCCACTTATGCATGGAAGTGTGTAAGCTCTGCATACGTCATCAAGTGCCTGATTTGACCTAACTAGTTGGGCAAGTTTTTGTTTTCCATCTGGCGTTTTTTCAGACTCTATTGGATCAGGCCAACAGAAATTATCCAGGCCAGCGATCATGGATAGGTCCACCCCTACGCAAACTGCATTCCTTACTGCCTCGTCTATCGCTGCTGCTGTCATTGAATAGGCGTCTATATCTGAATATCTCGGCACAATTCCATTAGAAATAACCGCCCCAGTGGTGCTACCGGGTAAGGGTGCTATGACAGCGGCATCGCCTGGAGCATCGTGATCTAGTCCCACAAAGGGTTTGATCACCGTCTGGGCAATTACCTCATGATCATAGGATCTGACCCACCACTCTTTACTGGCGATATTTGGTCTCGTGAGAATTTTCTCCAGAGCCCCTGAAAGTGACCCTAAAGTAGGGATTGGTAATACAACATCTGGATTGGTTGGTGGATTCCACTCGGACTCCAGTTGCATTTGAGGACACCCATCGTGAAGAAACTCTATTGGTATCAGTCCTACGCACTTTTCATTGTGGTTTACTTGGAAAAATCCAGTATCAGAAAATGTACCGATTGCCGTAGCCTCTACCTCATGCAATCGAGCCAGTCTTTCAAACTCATCAGAATCCTCCCCCCGGATGCCGACTGTCATCCTCTCCTGGGATTCAGATACCAATATCTCCCAAGATTTTAGTCCTAATTGTTTCAGTGGAACCACGCCTAGATCGATAGTTGCGCCACCAGTTAGTTCTGCCATTTCTCCAACGCTACTTGACAGTCCCCCTGCACCGTTGTCGGTGATGACTTGAATCAAACCCGCATCTCTCGCCTCAAGGATCATGTCCAACATTTTTTTCTGTGTGATTGGATCACCGATCTGAACTGCGCTGCTTGGGCTATCCTCAGTTAGCTCTAGACTGGAAAATGTCGCCCCGTGGATGCCGTCGCTTCCAACTCTTCCTCCGACCATGTAAATTAGATCGCCAGGCTTTGGTGTTTTCACGTGTGATTCTCGCCCGTCTGGAAGGTACCTCGGCATCAAGCCAACTGTACCGCAATACACGAGAGGTTTCCCAATGTATCGATCATCGAAGACGATCGATCCATTGACAGTTGGTATTCCTGATTCGTTGCCCCCGGCCCTTACCCCCGAATGCACTCCTGAGAATATGCGAGAAGGGTGGAATAGCCCCTTGGGGAGAGTTCCTGAGTAATCAGGCGGACCGAAACAGAATACATCTGTATTTGCTATAGGCTTGGCTCCCAGACCAGTGCCCAGAATATCGCGATTGACTCCAACAATCCCTGTCATGGCGCCGCCAAACGGATCCAGTGCAGAAGGTGAATTATGCGTCTCAGCTTTCATGCAGAGGCTCCATTCATCCGTCCAGGCGATTACGCCAGAGTTGTCGTGGAAGACTGAGAGCAGCCAGTCCACCTCCTTCGATATTGCATTCGTTGGGGCCACAATGTGAGTTTTGAATAGCGAGTCGATTGTGGACGTGGTTCCATCCTCATTGTCAGTATGTTGGATCTTTGCTGAAAATATCTTGTGACTGCAATGTTCTGACCACGTCTGAGCAAGGCACTCAAGCTCTACATCCGTAGGCGAGTCAGCAGGGAGGTCGTATTGCGATCGTATTTCTTGTGTGTCTTGTTGTTTGAAATAACCTTGAATCGCCTTCATTTCTACCAAATTTAATGCTAATAGACCATCATCGCTTATTCGCTCCAATTCTCGGTCGTCAACATCAAGGTTGACTATTCTTGGTTCAACGTAGTTCTGTTGTTTCAAATTTGGGAAGCGTATCAAGTTGGTAATTCTATTTTGGCCATCCAAAATGGAATATTCTTCGAGCATAGGATTGTGGAGTTGATTTACCAGCTCATCCAGCTCGAGATGGTCATTGTGCAGCCAGAAATGATAGGAGATGGTAGATGCTACTTTGTTTGACTTATTCGGGAAGATCGTACCCAGCCCATCCTCCGCAGCCATGGCTCGATTATCCGTCACTCCAGGCTTGAGCCCAACTTGAACTGTCAGATCAGAGTAATTGCCGTCTGGCAATTGACCGGCTCCTATCGATCCATCGATTGTGAAGGTCTCGATGATTGGATCGGAGAAAAGATTGGTTGCTGCGTAGGTTGCCTCTTCCTCGGTGAAATTTCCCTTGATGGTGTACCCAAGGCTCGTTCTAGTGGCAGCTATTTGGCCCGCAAGAGGCTTTGGTAGTGAATTTATCAGTGCATTTGCCCGACTGTCGACCAACCCCGATCCAGGTATAGGCAAGACATCAACGCGCAAAATGCGTGGATTGTCGTGCGCCATGCAGGCTATGCTGTGCTGAACGCCCATGAAGGATGCGCTTCTAGGGACTTAGAAATCCATGCCGCCCATGCCGCCCATGCCGCCCATGCCGCCCATATCAGAAGCACCAGCAGGGGTGTCGGGCTTGGGCTCATCAGCAACCAACGTCTCGGTTGTTAGGACAAGTCCAGCGATTGACCCAGCTGATTGAAGTGCGTTTCTGGTCACTTTCACTGGATCGATTACTCCTTCCTTAAGAAGATCTACGTACTCCTTGTTCCTAGCATTGTAGCCGAAACTTTCTGATTTGTTCTCTAGAACTTTCGAGACGACCACACTTGGTTCCTCGCCCGCATTCTCGCTGATCTGCCTGAGTGGTGCAGACAGCGCATCATAGACGGCTTGAACCCCTATGGACCTGTCTCCGGAGCTCGTCTCCATCAACTTTGAGAGTGCATCTCTGGCTCTCAGAAGCGCGACGCCGCCCCCGACGACTACTCCTTCCGCCATTGCGGCTCTTGTCGCATTGAGAGCATCGTCGACGCGCGCCTTCTTCTCCTTCATCTCAGTCTCTGTTGCAGCCCCTATCCTTAGGACTGCAACGCCACCAGTCATCTTTCCAATTCTCTTCTGCATCTTTTCCTTGTCCCATTTAGATTTCGAGAGTTTCTCTTGGCTTCTCAACATCTCTGTGCGTTCGGTGATAAGGTCCTTATTCCCCTCGCCGCCTACAAAAGTGGTCTTGTTCTTGGCGATTATGACCTTCTCGGCACCGCCTAGGGATGTCGGCCCCTGTGATTTGATGTCGGCGCTCTTGTCTTTTGCCAACACAGAAGCTCCCGTCAATGTGGCTATGTCCTCGAGGAGTTCCCCTTGTTCATCCCCAAAGCCCGGGGCCTTGATCGCCGCGGCTTTGACTACCCTGCTTGCCACGTTTAGCACCAACGTCGCCAGTGCCTCGCCTTCGACATCCTTGGCGATGATTAGCAGTGGCCTCTTCTGTTGCATGCTCGCCTCTAGGCTTGGAAGCAAGTCCTGAGCGCTGTTTACTGTTTGATCCGTAATGAGAATCATGGGATTTTCAAGAATCGCTTCTTTCTTTTCTCTGTCGGTGATAAAATAGGGTGATATGTAGCCCTTGTCTACCTCCATTCCCTCTACAACCTTGAGGTCTGTTTCGGCGGATTTCGCCTCTTCAACTGTGATCACACCCTCTTGACCAACAGCTTCTACTGCCTCAGCGATGAGGGATCCTATGTCTGAGTCGTTGTTAGCTGCGATCGTTGCGACCTGGTGGATTGTTTCACCCGTCTCAACGGGGCTTGACATTTCCTTCAAACGTTCTACAACGGTTGATATGGCGTCATCGTAACCAGCTTTCAGCTCTACGGGACTAGCACCTGCGGTCACGTTTCGAAGTCCCGTGTGGCACAGTGCTTGGGCGAGAATGCTCGCTGTTGAGGTTCCGTCGCCAGCGTTGTCTTGGGTTTTGCTGGCAACCTCTTGCACCAATTTGGCACCCATGTTCACAAAGGGATCTGGTAGAGATATGTCCTTGGCAATGGTGACGCCGTCGTTGATGATGGTCGGGCTACCCCAACTCTTTTCGAGAACAACGGTCCTAGCAGCAGGTCCCAACGTCACCTTTACGGCGTTGGCTACTGCGTCTATGCCCTCCAATAATTTCCTTCTTGCGTCTTCTCCGTAAAGCATTTGTTTTGCCATTCTTTCCATCTCCTCGTTTATGTTCAAAGGTCCAAGACCTTGGCCTGTAGGTCTTCGAATTTGATCAGCATGTATTCTATTCCCAACCACTCGATTTTGGTGCCACTGTACTGACGATATACGACCCTGTCTCCCGAGCTAAGACCGTCGACATCTGGTCCAGTTGCTACAACTTTCCCCACATTCATTTTTTCTCGGGCTTCTTCCGGAAGCAATAGCCCTGATTCTGTTTTCTCAGGAGCGTTCTCCATTTCCAAAAGTACCATTTCTCCCATAGGCTCAATTCCGACCGACATAAATTACCATCTCTGGGCTATACAACCCGAGGTTGGCTAGTGGGGGGGGTACTTTAAACATATTTACCCAAAAACTTCGGTAATGTTGAGGTACCGAACGACACATCGAGGTTAGAGGGTGTCTAGTTTGGGGTTCCTATCTGCGGATGAAATACGGTCCTACATGGCGTCTAGGAAGACCAGGGTCGTGCTTGCTGCAGACCATAAAACAACCTCGGAAATATCGTACGCGCTTTCTCAGGCTGGACAAAGCATATGCATGCTGAAAACTCACGTGGATGGTGTCGTGGACTTCGAATATACTAGTTGGATGGACGAGATTGTCCGACCTGCCCGCGAAATGGGGATTCTAATCTTTGAGGATCGAAAATTTGCCGATATCGGGCACGTTTCCAAGACCCAAATGCTGGGTCACCAAAGAATCGCCACATGGGCCGACATAGTCACTGCACACAGGATATCAGGTCCGGATATCATTGATGGTATTCACGCAGCATGGAGTGAAGTGGGCCGCAAAGGATCAGTTCTCATACTTGCACAGATGTCTAGTTCCGAAAACCTTCTCGACGCTCGCTACACTGAGAAAACAGTTGCCTCTTGCAAGGGTATGCCCGGGGTGTGTGGATTTATTGGAAATGGGAGTGATCCCCTGTCCATATCCTCACTCAGAGAGTCAGTAGGTCCCGAAAAGCTGATTTTAACACCAGGCATTAATTTTGATCCGAGTCAGTCTGTCATGGGTCAAAGATACGGCCACCCGACCGAGGCCATCCGATCTGGGGCTGATGCGGTTATCGTGGGGTCGGGCATAATTCGGAGTGACTCAGTATCCAAAGCAGCCGCCCAGTATGCCAATGCTACAATGGATGAAATGTGATGCTTGAATTGATTGACGTTGCTGCCCTCGTAATTTTGTTCCTACTTTTGGTCTTAGTCGCAAGGGAAATTGTGTTCCGATGGCGAGTGAGACTCAGAGTGGTCACGGGAGATGAGAGCCTACTGGAAGATAATCGTGTGAAAATCGTCAACATGACGCAGGGGCCTGAGGGGAGTCGTGAGGTTAATGCTCTGAGGATGGTCCCCCTCGAAGAAGGTCATTCAGATAGTCAGATAATAGGCGATCGACCCCGAAATGGCTAAGCCGACTAATGAGATAATTATCCATATCCTTCCGCGGTTTCTCTGCCTAACTTGGCCATCGACTGGGGGGGTGATTTGGCTGGTGATTGATGGCGTGGGGTTTTGTGGTGGAGCTGGCGCGGGGGGCGGAGGTAAAACGGCGGGGGGAGGAGGGGTGGCTGGTTGGAGAGTTGCCAAGCCTGGGGCATATGGCACGACGCCCATTATTTTGGGCCATGCTTCCTCGATATCTGTGGCTAGTATGGGGGTTAAGATCACCGCAACGGCACCAGCAGAATGGGAAGCCTGTCTCGCTGCTTCCAACTTAGATCTGGAGCAGACGAATACTATCCTCGCTTGATCGTCCATCTCCCTAATCCGCAAAGCTGCCAAATCACCTGGAATCGATCCTGTATCAAGTCCTAAGAACGTCACTCTTGGTCTGATCTTCAAGTAAGAATCGATAAGGTGATCGTTGCCATCGATTGCCTTTGACCTCCAACCCCTCTGTCTCATTATCATATTGATTCTACCAGCTGTGATTGAATCTCTCATTACTATCAAAGATGATGGGTTCTCATTCATTTGGATCCCTCTTGACGATTGTGAACGACGATGGGTCTATGTCATCCGAAAGAAGCTGTGTGAGGAAGTTGGATGGCTCAAAGTCGATAAGATCGTCGTAGCCCTGTCCGACCCCAGCCAATACGATGGGTTTGTTGGTGGCATGGGCGATGGAAAGTGCAGCACCGCCCCTGGCATCTGTGTCCAACTTTGAGAGGACTGCCCCATCGAAATTCAAAAACGACTGAAAGGTTCTTGCCTGTTCTACGGCATCGTTCCCTGCAAGTGCGTCCCCGACAAATAAAACGATATGAGGGGAGGCAACTCTGTGAACCTTCTTCAGTTCCTGCATCAAATTGGTCTTGTTTTGCATCCTCCCAGCAGTATCTATTATCACGATATGGTCTCCCTTTGCAACTGCGCTGTCGATCGCATCTCTTGCCACGGCAGCCGAGTCGCCACCTCTTTGGCTTCGTATGCAACGGGCTCCAATACGCTCTGCATGGTCGCTCAATTGATCTATGGCACCTGCCCTGAATGTGTCTGCAGCCGCTACTACAACGCTCAAGCCGTCTTGGATTAGTCTGTATGATATTTTGGCTGCTGTGGTCGTCTTTCCAGTTCCATTCACTCCGACCAACATAATCACAATGGGGGCATCGTCTTTCAACAGGCTTTGAACGGTCTGGTCGAAATCCCAATACGAAACCCGCAACAACGAGTCTAGGGCGCCGATCAGCGCGGAATCGATTATCTTCTCAAGATCCCCTTTGTTGGGTAGGGGTGCGCCGATCAACCTCGCTCTCATCGCCACTAGAACTTCATCTACCGCCTCATGTCCCATATCAGCTTCCAATAGTGTCGTCTCCAATTCTGACATCAACTCCTCAAAGGCCGGCGTGGCAGATATTTTTCTTCTGGACTTCTTCTCGACCAAATGATCGATGTCTATCGATAGCCCTTGTGATGGTTTTGGGACGAGTTTTGGAGTCCTGGTGCGGATGCTGACTTTTTTTGTTGGTTTTTGGGATTTCTTCTTCCGCTCAACAAGTCTTTGAGATTTCTTATCCCTGTCCAAGTGGATTGAGTCGATCATTTCCGTTGATTCCCATTCGCTTTCCACTTCATGTTCTGGGCTAGGGACAGGTTCCATCTCATGGGTCGCATTCCTACTTTCTGAAACAACAGGAAGGTCCTCTTCTGAGGCTATGGATCCTATGTTATCCAATGTTTTCGCAGAACGACGAAACCGGCTAAGGAAACCCATCCAACACTACCTCAATCATCCAATGTTAGTTCTGTTCCCCTTTTCCGCCTTCTCTGCTGGGCCTTGGACTGTGTAGTCTTTGGTTCTGACCTTGATTTGGCAGGTAGCTCTTCGGTGGTCTTCGATTTCTCATTCAGCTCCATCATTTGCTTCTCCAAGTCGATGATGGCCTCATCAGCCTGCTTTATTTCTAGTAGCAAATTCTGAATGAGGGCTTCTAGTTCCTTGTTTCTCTGGTCTAGCATCTCAAGGGCCCTTTCACCATCCGTTTCTATCTGGACGCCTGACCCGATGTCTATGACTGGGTGAAGGTCCGGCTCCACCTTAACGGGGATCTGGACGCCGCTCCCAAGTGGAACCATGGTCATGCCTCCGTCACCATTTCTAACCGACTCCAAGGTGCCGTGGGCTCTAGATTGCTCCTCGAGTAGAGAATTGAGCCTTTCGACTTGACTTTTCATGCTCTGAAGCCGTGTGTGGTTCGCTTCAACGAGGCGGGCCAGTTGCCTTACCTCTTCTGCACTCATGTAGGTCTGTGGTCGGTCGACTTTTCTAAAAGATGGGGAGGTTTGCTAAGAATTGCGTTTGTAATAGGGGTGGTTGCATCCGTTCGGATTAAATTTGAGTCGCTGTCCGCAAGACCATGGTGAAAGTCTTCAGAGCAACGGGTACCTTCCGCAGTGGATCCCGAGATCAACCGTACACGATTGATGTGGTCGCCGAGGACAAAGAGGGTGCAACTGAGTACGTATATTCGAATTTCGGAAGCAAGCACAGAGTCCCTCGAAGATTCGTGATTATCTCGTCTTTAGCAGAAATAGACCCCTCTGAGTCAACGGAGCCTCGTGTTATCTCTGCATTCAGGGAGTAATCTGACTGATTATGTCACAATAGTGATACATACACCCTCCGAGGCGATGTCATGCTGAAGAAGACGGTGATGCGCCAATAC
>MDTE01171606.1_pt1 | contig 12996 bp, 11 predicted proteins | sample 811231 | NCBI WGS metagenome assembly MDTE01 (sample SAMN05326651, study PRJNA326480) | marine metagenome | isolation source: seawater | place: Indian Ocean: Red Sea | collected 2010
GTGGTGGTGTCTGGTCGAGTGCAGGTTCAGACTGGGTTATGTCAAATTCAACAATTGAAGCTAATATAGCACCGTATATGGGCGGTGGTTTCGGTTTCTGGGATCATGATGAGCCTCAAGAGGGTAGTGAAGCTCTTAATGCTACTCTTATTAATGTGGATATCATAGACAATGTAGCCCAGCAAGGATGGGGTGTCGGTCATGGAGGCGGTTTGTGGGCATATAACTCGAGTACTGTGTTTGAAGGTTGCAACTTTATCGGCAATGTTTCTTATAATAATGGGGGCGCTGCAAATTTTTGGGGTGGAGGATCTCCTGTATTTAAAAATACTTTTTTTGAAGGTAATTCTGCTACCGCATATGGTGGTGCAGTGCTTATAGGTGAAGATGCTGTTGGATTTTTTATACAACGTTGTGTATTCATTAATAATTCTTCTAATAATAATGGAGCAGCTGTATCTGCTGGTGCATCAGGTACTATAGGAAGCTCTACTTTTTATGGTAATACTACAAATCAAGAAGGCGCTATTAATATATATAACAATACCACATCTATTGATATCTATAACTCGATAATATGGAATAATAATATGCAATATCAGATTGCGGGTTATGGTTACAATACAAATCTCAGTCACAGTAATGTAAAAAATGGAACTATGTATGGTGGTGTAAATAATATTTATTCAGATCCTATGTTTACAAATATATTTGCTAATGATTTCACGTTAGATAGTAACTCACCTTGTATTGACGCAGGAGTAATTGATTATGATAATGATTGGGATTCGGATGTGGATTATTATTATGGTATTGCTCCAGATATGGGTGCTCATGAATTTTTAGTTGCCGCAGAAGGACTCCAAATTTACACGGCGAATTCTTCAGTTATTTTAGCCTGGAATCCTTTTGAAGGAGCTCAATATTATACTTTAGAGCGTGCAACTGATTCGTTATTTACGACAAATGTCACCAGTAATTTTGTGAGTGTAAATACATACACAGATACAGATATTGAGTTTGATACTCACTACTATTATAGAGTTGCAGCATATGCTGGATATTTAACAGGATGGTCTAATGTTGTATCTGTTATTTTAGAGAGTGCAAGTATATCTGATCTTGGTCAGATCCCAACGTCATTTGCGATGCATCAAAACTTTCCAAATCCATTTAATCCAACGACGATAGTTCGTTACGATTTACCGGAAGATGGATTAGTGAATATCATAGTCTATGATATGATGGGTCGCAAAGTACGTACCTTAGTCAATGATCATCAGTCATCAGGATATAAGACAGTCCAATGGGATGCCACAAATGATTTTGGTAATCCTGTTAGTGCTGGAGTCTATTTATATCAAATCCATGCTGATTCTTATACCCAGACTAAGAAAATGATTCTACTAAAATAATTACAGTAGATACTCTCAATCTAAACAGAATTATAATAATCTTTCATTGAAAATTAAAATAGGTAAATTCTGCCGCAAAATTTCAGTAATTCTTGAAATAGAATCAGAATCTGCCCTCGTAGTTCAATGGATAGAACAAGTGCCTCCTAAGCATTAGATGCAGGTTCGATTCCTGCCGAGGGTACATTAAAAAACGTTTAATATTTAGGTAGTTTATGTTAAAACCAAAAAAGAAAATTACAAAAAAAGAGATTCAAAGAGATCCATTTCTTGAGACAATGGATAAAGCTCAATCTCATTTAGAAGAGAAGCGTTCTAGCTATCTTAAAATAGGAATTGGATTAATAATTGCTGTTATCTTATTCAATATTTATAGAGAGAAAAACTCTGAAAATAATTTAACTGCTGATGCATCTCTTGGTAAAGCTTTGGTCGCATTATCGATGAAGGATAATGATAATGCAAAATTTCAATTTGAAACGATAATTAATGAATTTGATGGTACAAGTAGTGCTGAATTGGCCAAATATTATTTGGGGAAAATAAAATATGATTCTGGAGAATATTTTGAAGCCGAATTAGATTTAATTGAATTTACAAAATATAAGTCCATTGACTTATTGATGCCTTCGGCCTATCAAATGTTGGCAGATATTGCAATAAAAAATGAAAAAGTAGATAAAGCTATAAAACTGCTATCAGAAGGGAAAAAAACTTCAAATAATATTCACATACAGCGAATAATGGATTTTGAAATCATTCGCATCAAAATTATGCAAGGTAATAACAATAACTCGCAATCAATCTTAGAAGAGATATTGTCCAGTAAAAATGCTACATCTTCAGAGAAGAAAACTGCTGAAGAATTGCTTGGTAAATTATCTGGCTAACTTCTTGTAATAAATAAATTTAATCTATAATTTTCTCGGCTGAAAAGCGGGTGCAAACCCGCTTTTCTTTTGTCTAAAATGAATAGAATAACACCTATAGTAAAAGAAAATTTATCATCAGGAATGATCCTGATGGATATTCAAGAAGATATTCGTGGAAGCTTCCTTCGTATTATCGTTGATGGAGAAAGGCCAATTACATTGAATGATACAACCAATTTATCAAAACGGTTAAGGAAATTAGATAGTTTTGAATCATTGTTTCCTGCCGGTTTTAGATTAGAAGTAACGACTCCTGGAGTTGATCAGCCATTAATATATCCATTCCAATATAAGAAAAACGTAAATAGAGAGCTTAATGTATCTTTCTTTGACGGTGATGAATTAAAAACAATTACCGGAAAAATTATTAAAGCAGATCAAGAAAAAATTACCCTAAGTCATGGTGATAATAATGTTGAATTATTATATACTATGATTGAATCTGCTAAAATAGTTTTATCGTTTAAAAAGTGATTCGGAGGTATTTTGGTAAATAGAGAACTTATTGAAGTTTTTTCAGAAATCGCACGCGAAAAAAACGTCGAAAGATCTGAATTAGCTACTATTCTTGAAGAGTTATTTCTTTATGTTATTGAAAAGGAATATGGAGATTCTTCTAATTGTAGTTGTATTGTTAATTTAGATAAAGGCGAAATAGAAATATATGCTGAAAAAACCATTGTAGAAGAGATTGATGATCCTAAAGTAGAAATAACCTTAGCTGAAGCCATAGAAAAAGATGCTGAATCATCCGATCTTGAAATTGGTGATGTATTTGTTGAGATTATTGATCCAAGAGTATTTGGTAGGAGATTAGTGACAACTGCTAAACAATTTTTTGCTCAACGCTTAAGGGATGTAGAAAGAAATTATATTTATGAAGATTATGCAAATAGGATTGGTGAAATTGTAATTGGAGTTGTGCATCAAATTCAACGTGATGGTATTTATATTAATATTGAACAAGCAGAACTTAGAATGCCTAAGGCAGAGCAAATAAAAACTGAGAGATATCGTAGGGGAGAAACTATTAGAACAATTATTAAATCTGTCGAAGTAACTCCTAAGGGACCAGATATTATTGTATCAAGAAGTGATAATCATTTTTTATATAAATTATTCGAGATGGAAGTCCCAGAAATTGAGGATGGAATCATTGATATAACATCTATAGCAAGACAACCGGGAGAACGAGCAAAAATTATAGTTCGTTCAAATGATCGTAGAATTGATCCAGTCGGTGCTTGTGTAGGAATGAGGGGTAGTAGAATTCAAGCTATTGTTAGAGAATTAAATAATGAAAAAATTGATATTGTAAACTTTAGTGAACAATCAGAGATTCTTTTAAGTAGAGCATTATCACCAGCAAAACCCGTACAGCTATTTATTGATGATGATAAAAAATATTGCGTAGCTCTTTTTGATGATGATAGTATTGATTCTGCAATTGGTCGTAATGGTATGAATGTGAATTTAGCATCTAAAATTACAGAGTACCGTATTGATGCATATGGTGTTAATGAATATGAGAGAATTCAAAATGATCAAAAAACTAAATTACAAGATATAGAAGGTGTATCAAAAAGTATTGCAAAAGCATTATCTACAATTAATATAAATCTAGTATCTGAATTATTAGATGCTGATATGGATATATTGTTATCTGCTAAAGGAGTAAACGAGGATGTATTAGATTCTACCTATGAAGCTGTTCAATCATTTGTGGAACGTGAAATAGAAGTTGTTGAAGATGAAGAAGATGCTGATTTGGAAGGTATTGCAGATTTAATTAATGATAATGATTCTTCAATCAATAATCCCAATGAAGATATCGATCATAATAGTGTAGATAATTCAAATGATGAGATTAATTCTAATGAGGAAGAAGAATAAAAAATGGCAAAATTTAGAATATTCCAAATTGCTAAAGAATTAAATATATCTCACACAGATATTTTAAGTTTCCTTCGTTCGAAAAAAATTCAAGTATCTAGTCATATGTCACCAATTGATGAAGATGTTCATAAGATCATTATGGAGGAATTTGCAAAAGATAAAGAGCAAGTTGAAAGATTTAGGAAGGAACAAGTCAGAAAAGAAATTCATGATGAAAGACTTAAGGAACAGCAGAAGGCTACAAAAAAATTAAAACTTTTATCTTTGAAAGAACAGCGCGAGTTGGAGAAGAAAGAAATTGAAAAAAAAGCCAAGGCCGATTTAGAGGAAAAAAATAAAAAAGATATAGAAGAAAAACGAAAAATTGACGAAGCAAATAAAAGAAAACAAGAAGCTGAAGATCGCAAAAAAAAGCAAGAAGAAAAAGAGAAAGAAAACAAAGCTGAATCGGTTAAAAAAGCAAAAGCATTAAAAAAGAAATTTAAATCCACAAAAAAATTACGGTCAATAAGATTAACAGATATTGAATCAGAAGTCACATCTGGAACAACTAAAAAACAGGCGTCAAATAAATCAAAGAAAGAACAAAAAGAGCAAGAATCTGTTAAGAGTAAGGTTAAAGGTATCCTGGCAAAAATGGATACAAAGACAAAGAAAAAAACTCATAAGAAAACTAAAACTCAGATTGACGATAATCTTGATAGTAATATTGAAAGACCTGGTATAAAAATTGCTGAATTTTCCAATGTAGAAGAATTAGCTAAAATTTTTGAAATCACATCCAGTGACATAATACAAACTTGTATTGATTTAGGTATGTTAGTTACTAAAAATCAACGTATGGATTGGGATGTTATCGAGCTTCTAGCAGAAAACTTTGGATTTACAGCAGAGAAGATAACCGATTTAGGTGAGGATTTATTTGCTAGTGAAGAAACTGAAGATGACCTTAAAAATGCTGTTGAACGTTCTCCTATAGTAACTGTTATGGGACATGTCGATCATGGAAAAACAAGTCTATTAGATTATATACGTGAAACAAATGTAGCTGAGGGTGAATCTGGTGGTATTACACAGCATATAGGAGCTTATAAAGTAGAATATAATAATAGAAAATTGACATTTTTAGATACACCTGGACACGAAGCATTTACTGCAATGCGTGCTCGTGGTGCGCAGGTTACAGATGTTGTTATTCTTGTTGTTGCCGCTGATGATGCCGTTATGCCTCAAACTATAGAAGCTATTAGTCATACTAAAGCTGCTGGAGTTCCAATGGTTGTTGCTATTAATAAAATGGATAAACCGGGCGCTGATCCTGAAAAAGTAAGACGATCCTTATCTGAACATGAAGTATTAACGGAATCCTGGGGAGGAAAAGTACAAGATATAGAAATAAGTGCCAAGAATGGAGATGGTATAGATGCTCTGATGGAGAGTCTATTATTAGAAACAGATGTTCTAGATTTAAAGGCAAATAAAGAATGTCAGGCAATAGGAACTGTTATTGACTCAAGATTGGATAAAGGTCTGGGTCCTGTAGGCACTGTTTTGATCCAAAAAGGAACCCTAAATGTTGGAGATCCATTTATTTGTGGTGATTATTCTGGAAAAGTCCGATCTATTACAAATGAGCATGGTATAAGACTGGATAGCGCTGGTCCATCCGATGCAGTACAGATACAAGGTCACGAAAATGTGCCACAAGCCGCAGATTTATTTGCAGTTGTTGATGATGAAAAAGAATTAAAAAGGATATCTAGCGAAAAACAAAGAATAAGAAGAGAAATTGAGCAAAAGAAGATGGCTTTTTCTCTTGATCAAATGTCTACTCTAATTAAAGATGGAACTGTTAAAAACCTACCATTGGTGATTAAAGGTGATGTTGATGGATCTGTTGAAGCATTAGCTGAATCTCTAGAAAAATTAAATACCAGCGAAGTTGGAATTAAAGTAATTCATAAAGCTGTTGGAATGGTAACAGAATCAGATGTTTTATTAGCTGAAGCATCAAAAGCTGTAATTATTGGGTTTCATGTACAAGTTAGTTCTAATGCTCGATTACAGGCCAAACAAGCGGGTGTAGATATTAGATCTTATAATGTTATATATAATGCTGTTGAAGAATTAACATTGGCCTTAGAAGGAATGCTTGAGCCTGATAAAATTGAGAGCAGTATTGGTAAAGCTGAAGTTTTAACCCAATTTAAGATACCAAAAATCGGTTTTATAGCAGGTTGTAAGGTTATAGAAGGGATGATTATTAGAAATGGTAAAGCTCGAGTAATAAGAGATGATGAGCTACTTATTGAGGGATTGATTAATTCATTGAAAAGGCACAAAGATGATGTCAAAGAAGTAAAAGAAGGTTTAGAGTGTGGTATAGGAGTTGATGGAATAAAGAAATTTCAAGAAGGTGATATCATAGAAGTTTACGAGATTCGAGAAGTAAAACGTAAACTTGAAAAAAATTGAATAATAAAAAACCTTATAATCGTGTAGATCGTGTTGGTAATCAGATCTTAGATATTTTAAGCAGTATTTTAATTAAATATATAGACCTATCCAATCTAGGTTTTATTACATTTACATATGTTCGAGTATCTCCTGATCTTAAAAATGCTAAAGTTTTTTATAGTATTTTAGATAGTAAAAAGACAGATGAAGAAATAAATATAGCCATTAATCAAAAACGAAAAGCATTTAAAAAATATATGGGGCCTCAATTACAGCTCAAAAGTACACCCGATCTTCGCTTCTATAGAGATGAAAGTATTTTATATGAAAATAAAATTAATCAAATGTTACTCAAATTAAATATATCTGAAGATAAAGATGATTCTTAATATTTATAAACCAGTTAACTGGACATCTTTTGAAGTAGTTAAAAAGGTCAGAAAAATAATAAATGAGAAGAAGGTTGGACATGGTGGCACACTTGATCCATTTGCGGAAGGAGTCTTAATCATTGGAACAGGAAAGGATACAAAAAAATTAACTTCAATTACCAATAATGATAAATCATATATAGCTACTATAAAATTAGGGGTATTGACAGACACATTAGATACTGAAGGTGAGATTATTCAAAATAAAACTATTCCAAAATTAGATTCAGAGAAAGTGAAAGATATATTAAAACAATTTTTAGGAGAAAGTTATCAGATTCCTCCAATGTATTCTGCTAAAAAAATTAATGGAAAACGGCTATATGAATTAGCAAGAAAAAATATAAAAATTAAACGTAAACCCATTAAAATAGATATTAAGGATATTGATCTGATAGATTTTAAAAATAATACAATTACTTTCTCGATTACATGTTCAAAAGGAACATATATTAGAGTATTGGGTAAAGATATAGCAGAGAAACTAGATACAGTAGGTTATTTAATTAAATTAATCAGAACAAATGTTGGTACTTATAATATAAAAGAATCTCAATCAATTATGAATTTTGAAAAAGCATGGAAATTATCAGAAATATAGACGAGATTACTCAAGTAGAAAAATCTGTATTAACAATTGGCTCTTATGATGGTATTCATAGAGGGCATCATGATATCTTGACATCGGTAGTGAATCATGCTCATGCTCTATCTGTTCAATCTGTATTAGTAACATTTGAGCCTCATCCGAGACATATATTAGATTCATCAAATGAAAAATTATCAATCATTATGGATATTGATCAAAAACTAGAGATTATTGAATCTTTAGGAATAGATTTAATATATATAATTGATTTCACAAAAGAATTTTCAATGACATCAGCAAAAGATTTTTTGGATAAAATAATAATCCCTAAATTTCAACCAGAATACATTATTGTTGGCTATGACCATCATTTTGGATATAAGCGGGAAGGTAGCTCTAAATTTTTAAAGGAATATTGTTTTGAAAACAAAATTCAATTAGAAATTATTGAACCTGTTTCAGATGATGGACAAATTCTCTCTAGTACACATATTCGACAATTAATAAAAGACGGTTATGTAAGAAGAGCAAATTTTGAACTTGGGTCTGTTTTTGGTTTTTCAGGGACTGTTGTTCAAGGTGCTGGAAGAGGAAAAGATTTAGATTTTCCAACGGCAAATGTGGTTCCTAGAGAGAAAAATCAATTAATGCCTAAACCTGGAGTCTATTTTATTCGTGGAAGGATTAATGGACTTCAGTTGTATGGTATGTGTAATTTCGGAGTAAGGCCTACCTTTAATGAAATTGAATTAGTCTTAGAAGTACATTTTTTTCATGATGATTTTGTAGATTTATATGATAATGAAATTAGAGTAGAATTTTTAGAAAGGATAAGGGATGAGAAAAAATTTCCATCGCCTGATGATTTAAAAGCCCAATTAATAAATGATAAAAATAAATGCCTTGAGTTACAAGGCAAATATGAATAGGAGAAAAAATGCCTATCACAAAGGAAGAAAAACAAAAATACGTTGAACAATTTGGAAAAGATGCTAACGACACAGGAGCACCAGAAGTCCAGGTTGCTATTCTAACTCATCGTATAAGAGAACTTACTGAGCATGTTAAAACTCATAAAAAGGATAATCATACAAGAAGAGGATTAGTTCAGTTAGTTTCAAAAAGGAAGAGAATGTTGAAGTACCTTATGCGTGCGAATGCTGAATCTTATTTAAATATAGTAAAAGAGTTGTCAATCAGGGGTTAGTAGAGAAGAGAACTCAGAAATAAAGAAGAAGAAAAATAATGAAAAAAGTAGAAAGAGAAATCGCAGGAAAGAGTTTGCGATTAGAGACGGGTAGAATTGCCCGTCAAAGTAATGGTTCTGTTCTAGTAACCTATGGAGAGACAACTATACATGTTGCTGTTAATGCAGCTAAAGAGCCTAGGGAAGATGTTGACTTTTTCCCATTACAGGTTGAATATAGAGAAAAACACTATGCTGGTGGTAAAATCCCTGGCGGGTTTTTTAAAAGAGAAGCTCGGCCAGGAGAACACGAAATCTTAACAAGTAGAGTAACAGATAGACCTTTAAGACCATTGTTTCCCAAAGGCTTTAAAAATGAAACTCAAGTAATTATTACTGTATTGCAAAGTGATGGTGAAAACATGGCTGATGTCTTAGCAGGTGTTGGTGCATCAGCAGCACTTATGTTGTCATCTATACCATGGAACGGTCCAATTGCATCTGTGCGTATTGGTAGGATTGATGGAGCTTTTGTTGTGAATCCAACTCGTACTCAATTAGAAGATTCAGATATGGAAATGGTGGTTTCAGGTAATAATGAAACTGTTGTTATGGTAGAAGGAGAAGCGGACTGTGTTTCTGAGTCAGATATGCTTGATGCTCTAAAACATGCTCATAAAGTAATTAAAGAGATTATTGATTTACAAAATGAGCTTGTAGGTTTATGCGATGTAGAAAAAGATGAATTTCAAGTAGAGGACTATGATGAGAAACTTGTAGAAGTTATCCAAGAAAAACTAGGAAAAAGAGTTGATGAAATAGTAAATATCAAAGATAAAAAAGACAGGTCCAATGCTAAAGATGAATTGACTAAGGAGATTTTAGATTCAATGGAAGAAGATTTTCCTGATGATCAAAAATCAATACAATCATTTATTGATGATAAATTTAAATCTGCGTTTCGTGAGCAAGTATTATCAACTGGAGTGAGAAGCGATGGTCGATCTACTACTGATATTAGAGATATAGCAATTGATCCTAATATTCTATCTCGTACGCATGGTTCTGTATTATTCACAAGAGGTGAGACACAGGCTTTAGTAGTAACTACATTAGGATCAAAGAGTGATGAAATGATTGTTGATAGCATGGATGAAGATTATAAAAAATCTTACTATCTTCATTATAACTTCCCTCCGTATTGTGTAGGTGAGACCGGTCGAATTGGTTTTACTGGAAGACGCGAGATAGGACATGGAAATTTAGCACAAAGAGCAATTAAGCCAGTTTTACCTGATTATGATGATTTCCCCTATACTATTCGAATAGTATCAGAAATTATGGAGTCTAATGGCTCTTCATCCATGGCTTCAGTCTGCGGTGGTAGTTTATCTTTAATGAGTGCAGGTGCACCATTAAAATCTCCTGTTGCAGGAATTGCTATGGGTTTAATTACTGACGGAAAACGTCACGCTATTCTTAGTGATATTCTTGGTATGGAAGACCATCTAGGTGATATGGATTTTAAAATTGCTGGTACTCAAGATGGAATAACGGCTATTCAGTTAGATTTGAAAATAGATGGACTATCATTTGATTTAATGGAAGAAGCATTAAACCAAGCAAAAGATGGAAGACTACATATTCTTGATAAGATGAATGATGTTTTACCGGAGCCTAATGAAATTTCACAATATGCACCGAGAATTATGTCAACTAATATCAATCCTGAAAAAATTGGTGCTTTAATTGGCCCAGGTGGGAAGAATATTAAAAAAATAATAGAAGACACTGAATGTGAAGTGAATGTTGATGATGATGGTTTAGTTACAATAGCAGGTGCAAATACTCAAAAATGTAATGAAGCTATGGAAATGGTTAAGGCAATAACCTTTGAACCTGAAGTAGGTATGGAATTTGATGGAAAGGTTACTCGTATAATGTCATTTGGTGCATTTGTTGAATTTGCTCCAGGTCGAGAAGGAATGGTTCATATATCTGAGCTTGAATGGCATAGAGTTGAAAAGGTTGAAGATGTTTTAAAAACTGGCGATGCTGTGAAGGTGAAATTAATTAAAGTTGATGATCAAGGAAGACTCGATTTTAGTAGAAAAGCACTTTTAGAAAAGCCTGAAGGGTATGTTGAACGCCCAAGACGTCAACGTTCTGATAGTGGTGGAAGGAAGAAGCCTTTTAAAAAGCGTCGATTTTAAAAAAAGAAGTCATATTATAAAAAACGGTGCACTTGTTCAAAAAAAACATTTTCGCCGTTTTTTTTTAGGTCTAAGATTATAGAATACAATGTTACCTGAAATCTCATCACACTTTCAATCAAGAATGCCATCGGCTATAAGGCAAGCGCAAATTATTTTTTCTAAACGAAAAGATAAAAATACTGTTGATGTCATAAATCTAGCGATTGGTAATGTTCCCCTGCCTATGCATCCTGCTATGATAGAACGATTAAATAGTTTAGGCACTAAAGCCTTTAGTGATGGAATTGTAAAATATACTCCTAGTGTTGGTATTGATGAAGCAAGAAAAGCATTTCTCAATATAATTGCTTCTGAAGGAGTGAATACATCAAACTTAAACTGTATGATTACAGATGGTGGTTCTCAAGCCATGGAGCTAATGATGTTGGGAGTGTGTGGTCCATCATCTTCTAGGCCTTTAATGCTATTAGATCCAACATATACTAATTACATTGAATTTGGGAATCGTTTGTCTATTAAGGTAAAAACTTATAAGCGTGAATTATTAGATAATGGTTATTTTAATGAAATAGATTTAGAAAAATTAGATAATCAAATAAAAATTCAAAATCCAGGAGCTCTTGTTATTATACCTTCTGATAATCCAACAGGACAATTTTTATCTCAGGATACTATAGTTAAAATAGCGAAAATCTGTTTAAAAAATAATACTTGGTTAGTTAGTGATGAAGCTTATAGGCAATTATATTATAATAAAGAAGATACCTCATCAAGTATTTGGCGAATTAATGATAAAGATATTCCAGGAATAACTGGTTCAAGAATAAGTATTGAATCTGCATCAAAGGTCTGGAATGCTTGTGGCTTAAGAGTCGGAGCTTTAGTAACAGATAATTTAGAGTTTCATAATAAGGCAGTTTATGAATACACTGCTAATCTATGTGCTAATAATATTGGTCAATATATTTTTGGATCATTAGCTCACGAAACTCATGAAAATTTGAATAAATGGTATGCAAAACAAAGAAAATACTACAGATCAATTATGGTTTCATTAAAAGAAAATTTGCTAAAAGAATTACCAGGTTTAATCGTTACAAATCCAGCTGCAGCTATTTATTTAGTTATTGATTTTAAAAATATTTGTGATAAAAATTTTAATGCAGAAGATTTTGTTAGATATTGCTCATCAAAAGGGAAAGTACTGATTGATGATATATATTATACATTGCTACTGGCGCCCATGGGTAGTTTTTATTCAGATTCATCAAATGGAAAAACTCAATTAAGGATAGCAATGGTAGAGCCTAAATATCGAATTAATTATGCTCCAAAAATATTATCTTCTTTGTATAATGACTATCTACAAATTTAATTACTTTATTTACCTTGTATGGAGAGTTAAAGAATTTTAATTTAAAGTATAACTTGAAGTGTGTAAATAAATGCCAAATCTCCAGCCGAAAGTAAAAAAATTATATTATTCTATAGGAGAAGTCAGTGAGCTAACTGGTCTAAAAGCCTATGTATTAAGGTATTGGGAAACTGAATTTTCTCAACTAAAGCCACCCAAAAATCGTGCTGGAAATAGAACATACAGACAAAAAGATATAAATGTCATTTTAAAAATTAAGGACCTCCTTTATAAAAATAAATTTACTATAGATGGAGCGCGTTCAGTTTTATCAGGAAAATCATCTGTTCAAGGGAATGCTAAGAAAGCAGAATCGAGTGATGAAAAATTAAATATAATTTATAGTAAAATTAAAAATGAGTTAGAGGCTATTTTAAAAATTATCTCTGAATAAGATAATCGGAGCGTGGCGCAGTCCGGTAGCGCACGTGCATGGGGTGCACGGGGTCGCAGGTTCAAA
>MDTE01046383.1_pt1 | contig 12995 bp, 12 predicted proteins | sample 811231 | NCBI WGS metagenome assembly MDTE01 (sample SAMN05326651, study PRJNA326480) | marine metagenome | isolation source: seawater | place: Indian Ocean: Red Sea | collected 2010
AAGAATATTATCTTTCTTTTGAAGAAAATATGAAAGACCATTTATTAAAACTGAAACAAAAACTATTGTTAATGTTTCAACTATTAAAATATTTATTTTAAAAAAAAAAAATACTAAGCAAATTGTAAAAAATTGGCCAATAATCGCAATCCACCTGATTTTAATAAGATTGCTTAATAAAATATTGTTCATTTAAATATGAAATTTAAATATCTAAATTAGCAACTTTTAATGAATGTTCTTGAATAAAGTTTCTTCTGCCTTCAGGGATTTCACCCATAAGAGTTTCAAAAATTGAATTCGCTTCATTTACTTCGTCAATTTTTACAGAAAGCAATGATCTATAATTTTTATCTAAAGTTGTTTCCCATAACTGATCAGGATTCATCTCTCCTAGGCCTTTGTACCTATTAATATGAGCTCCTGATTTGCCAATTTCTAAAACTTTTTCAATCAAATCTAAAGGTCCATTAATTTTGAATTCATTATCTGATGTTTTTAAATTTCCTGCACTTCCATTTTTTAAAATTCCAAAATTATCCATTAATACTTTTCTCATTTCATTAAGAGATTTAGCCTCGGGTGTAATTATAAAATCACTATCTATTATATACTTTTCTGTAATACCTCTCTCAGATTTAATTATAATTAATTTTTTTGTTTCATAATTAACATTCCATAAATTTCTTTCTATGGCATTAAGTCTAATTTTGAGATATCTTGCAAGTTCTTTACCTACATTTTCATCATTTAAAGATTCTTCTTTTAGAGCTGCTATTACTGCAGCTTGCTCTATAACTAATCTATTGTCAATCCTACGCATTAGTTGATCCACTAACTGTAAAACCTGTTTTGAGATATGAATTAATTTTATAAGGTCTTTATTACTTATTTGAATAATTTTATTTTGAGAAGAAGTTTTTTCAAATATTAAATTTTTTGAACCTTCATTAATTAAATATTCTTCCATTTCATTTTCATTTTTAATATATTGTATAGAACTTCCTTTTTTTGAACGATATAAAGGAGGCTGCGCAATAAATAATCGGCCAGCCTCAATCATAGGTCTCATATGTCTATAAAAAAAAGTTAAAAGAAGTGTTCTAATGTGACTACCATCTACATCTGCATCAGTCATTATTATAATTTTATGATACCTCATTTTGTTAATATCGAATTTGCCTTCGTTTCTATCTATTTCTTCATTTCCTGATGGATTACCAACACCAGCACCAATTGCAGTAATTAATATTCCAATTTCATTGCTAGTTAAAATTTGTTTAGGGTTTGCTCTTTCTACATTAAGAATTTTACCCCTCAAAGGAAGTATAGCTTGGTTTTTTCTATCTCTACCTTGCTTTGCAGAACCTCCAGCAGAATCCCCTTCAACTATAAACAATTCAGAAAGTTCAGGATTTTTTTCCTGACAATCAGCAAGTTTGCCGGGCAATGAAGAATTTTCTAAACCTGTCTTTCTTCTAGTAAGCTCTCTTGCTTTTCTCGCTGCTTCACGGGCATTTGAAGCCTCTACAATTTTATCAATTATTTTTTTTATTTCATTTGGGTTTTCTTCCATCCATTGTTCTAATTTTTCTAAACTAACTGACTCAACAACAGGTCTTACTTCTGAAGATACAAGTTTTTCTTTTGTTTGACTTGAAAATTTCGGATCAGGTAACTTAACAGATATTACACACGTCATCCCTTCTCTAGCATCGTCTCCTGTAATGGTGGCACTGTTTTTTGTATTTTTGTTTATATAATTAACTATACTTCTTGTTAAAGCACCTCTAAATCCTGCTAAATGTGTTCCCCCATCTCTTTGCGATATATTATTTGTAAAACATAAAGTGTTTTCATGATAACTATCTGTCCATTGCATTGAGCATTCTAAGTTAATATTGTTTTTATTTGCCGAAAAAAATATTGAATCTGAGTGAATCACGTTTTTTCCTTTATTTAAATATTTTACATACTCATTTATTCCTCCATCAAATTTAAAATTTTTGACGATTTCTTTGACAGCTCTTTTATCCTTTAAAACTATATTTACACCTGTGTTAAGAAAAGCTAACTCCCTTAACCTTTTTTCAATTGTTTTATAATTAAAATCAATATTTTTGAATGTTTGATTCGAAGGTAAAAATGTAATTTTTGTTCCTGTAAAATAATTATCTTCTATTTTATTTGATTCACCAACAACTTTAAGTTTTTGTACAACAGATCCATCATTAAAAACCATAGAATGAATTTTGCCATCTCTATTAATTTCAAGTATTAATTCTTTTGAAAGGGCATTAACAACAGAAACACCTACTCCATGTAAACCTCCCGATACTTTATAGCTATTTTGATCGAACTTACCACCAGCATGAAGTTCCGTCATAATCAATTGTGCTGCTGGAACTCCTTCGGATTTATGAATATCTACAGGAATTCCTCTTCCATTATCTTCGACTGTTACAGTTCCATCAGCGTTTAAAATTACCTTTATCTCTGAACAATATCCTGCTAAAGATTCATCGATAGAATTGTCTACAACTTCATATATTAATTGGTGGAGACCAGAACCATCATCAGTATCGCCAATATACATGCCGGGTCTTTTACGAACTGCCTCTAAACCTTTTAAGACTTTAATAGAATCAGAGGAATAACCAGTTTTTAATTCCATTAAACTGTTATATTATAATAATTAGTATTTGTAGATAGAAAAGAAAATAAATTTTTTTCCGTACCTGTCATAAAAGTTTGTAAATTAAAGTCTTCTATTATTTTTAATAAAATCGATCTATTTGTTTCATCTAAATGAGAACAAACTTCATCCATCAATATAATTGGTCTTATATTAGTTTCATTAATCAAATGTCTACATTGTGCAAGAATGAGTATTAATACAAGAGATTTTTGCTGACCCGTTGAAAGTTGACTTGCTGGAAAATTTTTATTTACATAACACATGAAATCTGATTTGTGTGGGCCAAATTTTGAACCTCCTATTATCCTGTCTATTTCTCTGTTTTGTTTTAATTGTGTTTTATAAAAATCAATTCCAATATTTTCTTTGTAAAAATTGTCTATATGTTTAATATCAATTAAAAATGGAATTGTCTGTGCCTTATTTAATTTCTGAATATTTTCTTGTAAATAAGTAACTTGTAGTAATCTTAGTTTATATATTTCTAAACCTAATAGTCCAATTTGCTCCTCTATTTTGCTGATCCATATCTCATCATATATTTTTGATACTAATATTTTATTTCTTTCACTAATATTTTTTTTATATTTATTAATTAAAGTGTTATATTTTTTATTTTTAGAAAAAATAAATCTATCAATAAAGTTTCTTCTATGAGAAGGGCTTAATAAGAATAATCTATCCATTTCAGGAAGAAAAACTAAAAAACCTAATAAAGAATTAAAATGATTAACAGTCTCCTTATTATAGTCGTTATTTATTGAAATCTTTTTTACTAACTTATTATTTAATTCTTCTGATTGTACGTGAATATTATAAAAATTTTCAAAATAAAAGTAATCTCCTGAATTAAAAAATTTTTTTTCTTTTAATTTAATTAAATTGTTTAGATTATCATTTCTAATTCCTCTTCCTTTAACAAATAATGAAAGACTTTCTAAAATATTTGTTTTTCCACTTCCATTCTTCCCATAAAAAACATTGCAATTATTTGAAAAGTCAATCTCATATTTTTTAAAATTTCTATAATTATTTAATGAAATTTTTTTAAAATATCCCAAAAATTACACTCTCATAGGCATTAGAACATAAACCAAATCTGGATTTGATTTTTCAGTAGCCATAATAGGAGATGAATTGTCCTTATATGCAATACTTATTTCATCATCTTCTAAATTATTAATTAATTCTAAAATGTACTTGGAATTAAAACCTATTTCTATAGTTTCACCTTCATATTTTACTTCTATGTCCTCCGAAGCTGAATTATTTTCGCTATTAACTGTATTTATATTTATTAGATTTTTCATTAATTTTAACTTTACTACAGGCGTTTTTTCATTAGCAATTGTGCTAACTCTATCAACAGCTGAAGCAAGTTCTACTCTTTTAACAGTCATAATATTATTGTTATTATTTGGTATGACTTTATTATAATCAGGAAAACTTCCATCTATCAGTTTAGAAATCAAGACTAAGTTCTGTATAAAAAAAACAATTTTACTAGTATTGATATTTAGTTCTATCTCTTCTGTATTTTCAGATAAAAGTTTAGATAATTCATTAATTGTTTTCTTTGGTATGATAACGCCTTGAATTTGTTCATTTAAATCTTCTTTTACATGTTCAAATTTAGCTAATCTGTGACCATCAGTACCAACTATTGTTATACGTTTATTATTTTCGCTATTAACATTTAAGTATAATCCATTTAAAAAATATCTGGTTTCCTCAGTTGAAATTGCAAATTTTGTTTTATCTATTAGCTTAAGTAATTCTTGAGAATTAATTTTAATTGTTTTACCTGAATTTTCTGTTTCTATTATAGGAAAATCTTCTTTTGGCAGGCAATTTAGTGAAAATCTTGAGGTCCCTGACCTAAGAGTTAAAAGTTTGCCATCATTGCATATAATCTCAATTTCACTATCGTCTTGAAGTTTTCTAATAATATCGTAAATAGTATGTGCGTTTATCGTAGTAGCTCCATTTTCCAAAACATTACAATTAATTTTTTCAGTAATTGAAATATCCATATCTGTAGATGACAGTATTAGATTATTGTCTTTGGCCTCAATTAGAATACTTGAAAGTATTGGTAGTGGATTCTTTTTTTCAACTATATTTTGTAAGTGTGACAGAGATTTGAAAATTACGTTTTTAGAAATAATAAACTTCATTAATTTAAATATAAAGAATAATTGCTTAGGAATCTATCAATCTTTTCAAAAGTTCTATATCTTCATTGAAATTAATATCCTGAACCTTTAACTCCTCAATTTTCTTAACTGCATGCATTACTGTAGTATGATCCCTTCCACCAAACTTCCTACCAATTTCTGGCAACGATCTAGAAGTAATAGACTTTGCAAGATACATCGCTATTTGCCTTGGTCTTGCAACTGATCGTGACCTCCTAGGAGAATGCATATCGGTAATTCTAATATTAAAATGTTCTGCCACTTTTTTCTGAATTTCTTCAATTGTTATTTTTTTATTAGATGACTTTAATAAATCTTGCAAAACTACTTGTGCAGTTTCAACTGTTATTGAAGTACCAACTAAAGTTGCATGAGCTACTAACCTATTTAAAGCTCCCTCCATTTCCCTTACATTTGAAACAATTCTATGTGATAAAAACTCCAAAACTTTAGGAGGGATTTCCACCCCTCTTTTTTGAGCTTTTTCTATTAAAATACCAAGTCTCAATTCATAAGTTGTTGGATGAATATCTGCAACTAATCCACATCCCAATCTTGATTTCAATCTTTCTTGGACTCCATCTAAATCTGATGGTGATTTATCAGCTGAAATAACTATTTGCTTATTTTGTTCTATTAAAGCATTAAAAGTATGAAAGAATTCTTCCTGAGTATTATCCTTGCCACTAATAAATTGTACATCATCAATCATTAAAACATCTATTGATCTAAATTGCTCCTTAAAAGCAGATGTATCTTTATACCTAAGTGCCCTCACAAATTGGTACATAAATTTTTCAGCAGATAAATAAATAACTTTTCTATCTGGTTGTTGTTCTTTAATTTTCCATCCTATTCCATGCATGAGGTGAGTTTTTCCTAAGCCAACACCACCATAAAGAAATAAAGGGTTAAAAGAAACTTTATCAGCTTCAGCAACTCTTTGGGCAGCTGCAAAAGCAAGCTCATTTGGCTTTCCTACAACAAAATTATCAAAAGTAAACCTTGGATCAAGTGGAGCTCCAAAATCACTTGGGTATGAATTGTTTTGATTTGATCTTATATCAAGTGAAGTTTTCCAATTATTCGTATTTTTTACAGTTCTTGTTGTTCCAGGCATGATTCTACCTCCTAAAGGTTTAACAACAAATTTAATTACATCTATTTCTTTTTTGTATTTTTTTGATTCGATTTTAATTTTATCTGAATAATTATTAACGATCCAATCTCTTAAAAATTTTGTAGGTATTGATAGTGTTAAAGTGTTATTTTCAATTGAAATAAAACTTAAGTGTTTTAGCCAATTATTATAAGAGGTATCTCCAATAGATTTTTTTAAATCTTTTTTTATAGAGGGCCATTTTTTATCGGCAAAATCATCGATACTAGTTTCCATTAGCCCCCAATTTTATACCGATTTTTTTTAAACAAATTTTACGCAAAAAATCGAAAGTCGTAAAATTCTAAAAATTACCAATCACCAATTAAATTTTTGATAGTCAACACTCTTTACGTATTTTTAGCAAGAAGAAAAGTGAAAAAATTAAAAAAAAAATTAATTATTTTTAATTTGCTTAGATAACGAGGATAACTTTCTTGATAAGTTTTGTTTCTTAATTATCCCCCTTTTTTGAGCTTTTGATAAGCTTGAATTCACTTCTGCAAAAGAATTTTTAATATCTTCTTGATTTTTAGATTTAATTTTAGTTTCAAAGTTATTTAGAGCGGTTCTAATCTTGCTTAAATACTGAACATTGATAGAATTCTTCTTTACTGTTTGCCTAGATCTTTTTCTTGCGGATTTATGATTTGCCATTATTTACCTGTAACTAATTTTAATTTATATAAAGTCAACATTTTAATTTTAGTTTTATTATCTTTGTAATTTAGGACAATAAAAAGTTGAACGACCGTATAGTATATCTTTTTTTATAATGCAATTAGCAATTTTTTTACCACTCTTTCCATAAACTTTGAAATTTGACTGAAAATTGCCTAATGTTCCATCACTAGAAACATAATTTCTAATAGTTGACCCTCCACACCTAATTGCTTTTATCAAAATTAATCTGATTGACAAAATCAGTCTATTGATTTCTTTCATTTTCAAATCCTTTCCTTTTTTAAAAGGTGAAATTCTTGATGCAAAAAGGATTTCACTAGCATAAATATTTCCTATACCCGCAATAATCTTTTGATTAAGTAATATTTGCTTAATAATAACTTCGGATTTATGAATCTTGTCAAATAAGTATTTGTTTGTTAAATCACTACTTAAAGCATCTATGCCAAGAATTGACAAATATTTCCTTGAAAGAATTGCTTTAGTTTGATCAAAATCAATAAACCCAAATCTTCTAGGATCATTAAATATCAAATGTTTAGAATTTTGAAAGGAGACAACAAAATGATCGTGTTTTTCTTTAAAATAATAATTATTTAATATTTTTAGCCTACCTGACATTCCTAAATGAAAAATTATAGAAAATTTACAGCTAAAATTGAACAAAATATATTTAGAAATACGCCTAATATTAATAATTTTTGAATTTTTTTGTATTTTAGTGATACCTTTTGGAACAATATATCTGATTTTTTTTGTGTGTATATTTACTTTACAAACTTTTAAGCCTATTAATGGAATAAGACCTTTAATTGTGGTTTCAACTTCAGGAAGTTCTGGCATATATGAATAAATTAAATTCAAATTTTGGTTATACTAAAGTTTCTTCAAAACAAAAAACAAAATTAGTTCAAGATGTTTTTTCTAATATTGCACAAAAATATGATTTGATGAATGATTTGATGAGTTTTGGAACTCACAGATTGTGGAAAAAAGAATTTATTAATATAATTAATCCAATTAATAAAGAAAAAATTATAGATGTTGGTTCTGGAACAGGTGATATAGCAAAAAATATTCTAAATACAAAATTTAAAGGAGAACTTCACTTACTTGATTTAAATGTTGAGATGCTAAATATTGGTAAAAATACAATTAATAATAAAAATCTATTTTTTCATAATGGTAATGCTGAGAATTTACAGTTTAAAAAAAATTATTTTGATAAATATGTGATAGGTTTTTGTTTAAGAAATATTACAAATATTGAAAGGTCAATGAAGGAAGCCTTAAGAGTTTTAAAACCTGGCGGTGTATATTTTAGCTTAGAGTTTAGTTCTCCTTATTCTGAATTAACATCAAAATTATATAAAAATTATAGAAGTAAAGTACTGCCATACATTGGTGAAAAAGTGACAAAAAACAAAAAAGCTTATAAATATTTAAATGAAAGCATAGAGCTATTCCCTAATCAAAAAAAGATGCAGTCAATTTTAGAAAAAATAGGATTTCAAAATGTATCTTTTGTCAATCTATTTGATGGTATAGTGACGATTCACAAAGGTTACAAAATATAATGAGAATTTTATTTATAATTAGCAGCTCAATAGCAGCAATAAAATGCCAAGAAATAATTACAGAACTAGTAAAAAAAAATATAATCATAGACTGTATTCTAACGGAAAATACAAAAAACATTATTAATTACAAAAATATAAAAAAAATTATTCAAGGAAATTTTTATACAGATAGTTCAGAAAAAAAAAATAAAATGCTACATATAGAGCTTTCAAGAAAATGTGATCTTATTATTGTGTGTCCAGCTACAGCTAATACAATTGCTAAATTTGCTAATGGATTAGCTGATAATTTAGCTTCCACAACTCTTTTAGCATCAGACAAAAAAATAATTTTAATACCCGCAATGAATAAAGAAATGTGGAATAACAAAATAAATCAAAAAAATATAAAAATTTTGTTTGATACCGGAATTGAATTTATAGGTCCTAAATTTGGAAGAATGTTTTGTGGTGAAAGGGGGGTAGGTCGCTTAGCTGATACAAAATTAATAATTAAAAATATTATGCAATACATTAATCAAACTAACTTATTAAAAGGTAAAAATTGCCTAGTAACAGCTGGTCCAACTTTAGAAAAAATTGATCCGGTCAGGTTCATAAGTAATTTTTCTTCAGGCAAACAAGGTTATGAAATAGCAAATCAACTTGCTTTAAATGGAGGGAACGTCACCCTTGTTAGCGGTCCAACAAAATTGAATGTTACAAATAAAATAAGATTAATAAATATAAGAACTGCAAAAGAAATGTTTAATCAGGTTAAAAAAATTAAAAATATTGATATAGCAATATTTGCTGCCGCAGTAACTGATTTCAAGATAAAAAAATCAAAAAGTCACAAAGTGCAGAAAGACAAGATTAAAAAAATTGATTTAGAAAAAAATATTGATATTTTGAAATTTATTGGAAACAAAAAGAAAAATAAACCTAAAATTTTGGTTGGTTTTTCCGCAGAAACAAAAAATATTAATTTAGCCAAAAAGAAATTAATTAATAAGAAATGTGATTTAATAGTTTATAATCAAATAAGTAAAAAAAACAAAATTTTTGACTCTGATTATAATCAAATTAGTATAATTTCAAAAAATAAAATAATTACTTATCCAAAAATGACTAAGGTAAATTGTGCTAAAAAAATTATTATGTCTATAAGTAGAATTTTATAATTTTTATGTTTTACTCTAATGAAGAATATCAAATTTTTGGCAGACAATTTATTTTAAAAAATTTTTCTGAAAAAAATATGAAAATACTTGCTAATTCTAATATAACTATTGTAGGAATGGGTGGTATTGGCTGCCCTGTTGCAACCTATTTAGTTTCTTCAGGAATCAAAAATATTAAAATAATTGATGGAGACAAAATTGAAAAAAGCAATTTAAACAGACAAATACTTTATACTTTGGATGAAATTGGTAAAAAAAAAACAAAAGTTGCTAAAAAAAAATTATTAGGAATTAACAAAAAAGCAAGTATTAAAGTTTTTGATAAAAATATTTCTAAATCAAATATTGATCAACTTTCAAATTCTTCTATTGTAATTGATACATGTGACAATTGGAAAACAATGAAATCAATTAATGAATATTGTGTTATAAATTCTATACCGTTGTTGAGTTGTTCGGTGATAGGTTTTGATATAGAGATATCTTTTTTTAAAAATATTCACAAAAAACATTTATGTTTAAACTGTGTTTTTCCAAATAAAACTGATATTAGTTTGCCTCGTTGTGAAACTGTAGGAGTTTCAGGGATAGCTTCTGGAATGGCTGGTTTAATAGCAGCTCAGAAAACAATCAATTTTCTCATAAATTTAAATGAAGAGAATAATGTTTTGACCTTGTTAAATGTAATAAAAGGAGATTTGCAAAATATATTTTTAAAAACAAATCATAAATGTTATTTAAATAAATATACAAGAAACAATTGAATAAAAATTATAAACATATATTTTAAATATTATGAAACAAAACTCCTTTTCTTATGAGCAACTTCTTGACTGTGCAACAGGTGTTTTATTTGGAAAAGGTAATGCTCAATTACCTCTTCCTCCCATGCTAATGATTGATAGAATTACTAATATTAATGAAAATGGTGGGGATTATTCTAAAGGAGAAGTTATTGCTGAGTTAGATATAAATAAAAATTTATGGTTTTTCGATTGTCATTTTAAAAATGACCCAGTGATGCCTGGTTGTTTAGGTTTAGATGCAATGTGGCAACTTGTCGGTTTTTATCTAGGTTGGCTAGGTCAACCTGGAAAAGGCAGGGCTCTTGGAGTAGGTGAGGTAAAATTTACTGGACAAGTATTAAATACTGTAAAAAAAGTCACTTATCATATTTCACTAAAAAGATTGATTTTGAGAAAATTAATACTTGGTATAGCAGATGGTATTCTTAAAGCTGACAATAAGATTATATATGAAGCCAAAGATATGAAAGTTGGACTATTTACTGAAAATAAATGAAACGTGTAGTTGTAACAGGATTGGGTATCGTTTCATGTATAGGCAATGATCAAGAAACAATAATTAAAAATTTAAAAAATTTAAAATCTGGAATAACTGCTGCGCCTGAATATAAAGAATTCTCTTTTAGAAGTCTTGTTCATGGAAAGCCAATCATAGATTTAGAAACAAATATTGATAGAAGACTATTAAGGTTTATGGGGGATGGAGCGGCATATAATTACATATCAATGAAAGATGCAATCAAAGATTCAGGTTTGGTGCAAAAAGAAATTTCTAATGAAATGACTGGAATAATTGTTGGATCTGGCGGCCCTTCAACAAAAAACATGTATCAAGCCTTTACATTAGGCAGTATGCAAGGCTCAAAAAAAGTTGGTCCTTTTATGGTTCCTCGAACTATGTCTAGTACGAATTCTGCAACTTTAGCAACTCCTTTTGGAATTAAAGGAGTAAACTATTCAATATCATCTGCTTGCTCAACTAGTTCTCACTGTATTGGTAATGCATATGAACTTATTCAGATGGGTAAGCAAAATATTATGTTTGCAGGTGGTGGTGAAGAATTAGATTGGACTATGTCAATTTTATTTGATGCTATGGGAGCATTGTCTTCAAAATATAATGATAATCCAAAAAAAGCCTCAAGAGCCTATGATGCCAACAGAGATGGATTTGTAATAGCAGGTGGAGGAGGCACCTTAGTATTAGAAGAACTAGAACATGCTAAAGGAAGAGGTGCAAAAATCTATGCAGAAGTTACTGGTTATGGAGCTACATCTGATGGTCATGATATGGTTCAGCCATCAGGAGAGGGAGCTGCTAGATGTATGAAACAAGCTATGAAAAATATAAATGGTGAGATAGATTATATTAACTCACATGGAACTAGTACTCCAATTGGAGATATAAAAGAATTAGAAGCGATTAATAAGATATTCAAAGATAGATTGCCTAAAATTAGCTCTACTAAATCTCTTACAGGTCATTCTTTAGGTGCAACAGGTGTTCACGAAGCTATATATTGTTTATTAATGATGAAAAATAATTTTATATGCGGTTCTGCTAATATCTCAAACTTAGATGAAAAAGCAAAAGAATGTAATATTTTACTTGAAACTATTCAAGGTAAAGAAATAAATAACATTATGTCTAATAGTTTTGGGTTTGGCGGAACTAATGCAACATTAATTTTTTCAAAATATAATGCTTAAGAATAAAAAAGGAATTATTTTTGGTATAGCTAATGATCACTCCATAGCATGGGGAATTGCAAAAAAAATGAATGAAAATGGTGCAAAATTAGCTATTACCTATCAAAATGAAATTTTGTTAAAAAGGGTTAAACCACTAGCTGAAAAAATAAACACTGATCTTTTGCTTGAGTGTGATTTTGATAAAACTAATTCTCTTGAATTAGCCATTAATGAAGTTAAAAACAAGTGGGGGGAACTGGATTTTGTAATACATGCAGCAGCTTATTCAGATAAGAATGAACTAAATGGAAGGTATATCGAAACTTCTAAAGATAATTTTCTTCGAAGTTTGAGTGTTTCGTGTTTCTCTTTTACTAGGATATCAAAATTAGTTAAACCGATGATGAAAAGTGGAGGTAGTCTTTTGACACTAAGTTTTTATGGGTCAAAAAAAGTTATGCCAAATTATAATGTTATGGGAGTGGCAAAAGCGGCTCTTGAAACAAGTGTAAAATATCTAAGCGTTGATTTAGGAGAAAATAATATAAGAGTTAATGCAATATCTTCTGGACCGATGAGAACTTTAGCAGGTGCTGCTATAGCCAATGCAAGAGAAGTGTATAAATATACTGAAGAAAATTCATCTTTAAAAAGAAATGTGAACTTAGATGAATTAGGTAATGCTGCAGTTTACTTTGTTAGTGACTTATCTCAAGCTGTGACAGGAGAAATTCATTATGTTGACTGTGGATTTAACATTAAAGGAATGCCAAAAAATTATTAATTTCTTTTAATAATATCTGTTGGATCATCACTAAAAATACTATCAACTCCTAAATTCCACAACTTTGAAGCCATATTATATTTAATATTTTTTTTAGCAAACACAGATAGAAATAAATTTTTTTCTTTGATTGTTTTAATTATATTTTTTTGAACAAGATTAATATTTAGCCCACAACTAAAAAAATTATATTTTGAAGTTAATTTTAAAATTTCCTCTAATGTATAATGT
>MDTE01149829.1_pt1 | contig 12994 bp, 13 predicted proteins | sample 811231 | NCBI WGS metagenome assembly MDTE01 (sample SAMN05326651, study PRJNA326480) | marine metagenome | isolation source: seawater | place: Indian Ocean: Red Sea | collected 2010
GCGGCTGGCGCATTATACCGGCACGAGCACAGAGCATTTCCAGCGCTTCATTCTGTTCACCAACTACCACCGCTATGTCGATGAATTCGTGGACTGGGCCGGGTCCCAGCTAGGCTCGAATGGCTACACCGCACTGGCGGGTGCGGGTGGATTGATGCTGAGCGAGAAGACCGACAATGCCCGCGCGCAACTCTCCGATACCGCATGGCGGCGGCACCAGATGCCGGCCTACCATCTCGTCGGTCCGAACAGGGAAGGCATCACGCTGGTCAATATCGGCGTCGGTCCGTCCAATGCGAAGACCATCTGCGACCACCTTGCCGTGCTGCGACCAGAAGCCTGGCTGATGATCGGTCACTGCGGCGGTCTGCGTCCCAGCCAGAAGATCGGCGACTATGTGCTCGCCCATGCCTACCTGCGCGACGACCATGTGCTCGATCCCGTCCTGCCACCCGAAATTCCCCTGCCCGCTATCGCCGAGGTCCAGCAGGCCCTCGCCGGCGCGGCGGAAGAAGTCTCGGGCGAACATGGCGCGGACCTCAAGAAGCGCATGCGTACCGGCACCGTTGTCACCACGGACGACCGCAACTGGGAACTGCGCTACACAAACTCGGCCCATCGCATGAGTCTTAGCCGGGCGGTTGGGGTCGACATGGAAAGCGCCACGATCGCGGGGCAGGGCTATCGCTTCCGCGTGCCCTACGGCACGCTCTTGTGCGTATCGGACAAGCCGCTGCACGGCGAAATCAAGCTACCTGGCCAGGCCAACGCCTTTTACGAGGAAGCAATTGCCGCCCACCTTCAGATCGGCGTGACCGCCTGCCGCTTGCTCCGCGACGAGGGGCCGCGCTTGCACAGCCGGAAACTGCGCGCCTTCAACGAGCCGCCATTCAGGTAAGACCCTCCGAAAAGGGGAGGATTGGGTGCGGCCACCGGCGACACGTCCTGTGTCGCCGCGAAGCTGAGGGTGGCGGGCCTCACCCGCCGTCCCGCTGTCGATCTGAGTTCCGATGGCATTGCCAACACGGTGATCCCAGTGGGTGGTGAACTAGTTGCGCGGATTGTATGGGTAAGCAAATCCGCTTCATTATTCGTCAGCGAAGACGATCTGTTCCGCATCCGCTACAAGGTTTGTAAAGGCCAGTACCGAGCGGAGGAATACCTTTCTCGGAATTCCGTCACCGGTTATGACATCCCATCTAATGAATGGATCGCCGTCATCATCAAGCGATGTGGCGGCAAAACGAAACTGGGTCGACAGCTTTATCGCTTCCTCGGCCGTCCAAGGTTTTGCTCGATCAAATCCGACATTGAACTGAATTGCATCGCAATTGTCCTTGGCGTTCTCATCGCAGCCATAGAAGAGAATCACCCCTTCGCGACCGCCAAATGCCATGGTGATCTTTGGGTCGCCTCCCTGATCGGTCCCCAAGACCGGATCATATCCTGCATCATCCAAGGCTTTTACCAACCCTTCCGGATCGCCTGCGGACACCATCGACGTATGCTGGGCCTGCACAGAGGTGGCCATCAAGCTCGCCAAGGCTAACAGCATTGTGGAGTACTTCATCACCCCTGCCCCTTCGTCTTCGTTTTGCCGTCCTTGGCGCTTTTCTCGATAAACTCGATAATCATCCCGGCAATATCCTTGCCGGTCGCTTTCTCGATCCCTTCGAGACCGGGCGAAGAGTTCACCTCCATGATCACCGGCCCGTGATTGCTGCGCAACATGTCGACGCCACACACGTTCAGGCCCATTCGCTTGGCCGCGCGCACAGCGGTGCTCCGCTCTTCGGGGGTGATCTTGATCAGTTCGGCACTACCGCCGCGGTGGAGGTTGCTACGGAAATCGTCCGCCGCGCCGGTGCGTTTCATGGCTGCGACGACCTTGCCACCCACAACGAGCGCGCGGATGTCAGTACCGCCGGCCTCCTTGATGAATTCCTGCACGAGGATGTTAACGTTGGCCCCACGGAAAGCTTCGATCACAGACTTCGCGCTGCTCAGGGTCTCGGCAAGCACAACGCCGATACCCTGCGTGCCTTCGAGCAATTTTATCACCACGGGAGGCCCCTTGACCGCCCGTATGATCTCTTCGGCTTGCTTTGGGTCGTTGGCATAGGCCGTCAGCGGCAGGCCGAGACCGTGCTTGGCGAGAATTTGCATGCTGCGCAGCTTGTCGCGGCTGCGCCCGATTGCGACGCTTTCATTGAGCGGCCAACAGCCGCGCATCTCGAACTGACGCAGAATCGCGAGGCCGTAATTCGTGATACTCGCCCCGATGCGCGGGATCACCGCATCGTAGCCGACGCATGCCTCACCATTATAGTAGACCTCGGGACGATGGCTAGCGATGTGGACGGTGCAACGCGTGGTATTGAGGATATCGAGCTCGTGGCCACGCTTTTCCGCCGCCTCTTTCAGTCGCTGGTGCGAATAGAGGTTCGGATTGCGCGCCAACATGGCGATTTTCATTATGCGCTCCTCAGGGCTTGTGCCCTTTGACGGGGTCCAGTTCGGGCGTCTGCAACCACGAATAGCCGCTGTCCACGACAAATCGGCGGCGCAGCGACGAACGGCCGATCAGCATGGGGAATTTCATGTCGCTGCGATCGGCCAGGCTGATTTCGGCACGGAATTCGACCCCGCCGATCGTGAGCGGGGTTTTGATAACGTAGCGATATTGGGTCTTGCCATTCGAACTGGTGATTCCGCGCACGTCGACATGCACCGCCTCGCACACCTGGCGCACATGCTGCTGGTCGAAATCAACCGCGAAGCGCACGTATTTTTCGCCATCGCGTTCGAATTCCTCGATCACTTCGCCATGGAGCGAAGAGGTCCTCGCACCGGTATCGATCTTGGCCGGGACCGCGTGGAGGCCGAGCTCGGGTAGATGCACCAGTTCGCGCCAGCCGACGACCGGCAGTTCCTTGTATTTCTTATTCATTCGATGATCGCGATCCCGTCGCCGCCACCCGTGCCAGGCAGGCGGCGCAGCACCTTTCCTGTAGCGAATTCGACCTCGGCAATCGTGTCGTTGCGGGTTTCGGCGACATAGATACGCTCGCCATCGGGTGAGAACAGGATCGTCACCTGCGTCCGCGCCTGGGCCTGCGCGGGCGAGGAAACCGCGATGCTGCGCACCACATCGCCACTTTGCGTGTCGATTACCGTCAGGCCACCATCGGCAAGATCCGAGGTGACCGCATAGTCACCCTGCGGGCGCAGCGTGATCCGTAGCGGGAAATTCCCGGTCTCGATCCGCTGTCGTACTTCCAGCGTCCGGGGGTCGAGCTTGAAGGCGGCATTCGATCCGCGCGCCGAAACCCATAGCGTTTCGCCGTCATCGGAGAGCCAGATGCCTTCCGGCTCCTCGCCAACTTCGACCGATGCGGGTGCGCGGCGGGTCTTGAGATCGACCCGCGTCACAGTCTTGCTGCCGAGATCGGTCGTCCAAGCGTGGTTTCCGCTGGGCGCGACGGCAAGCATATGGCTGCCTTCCTTGCCCGTGCCGCTTTCGAAGACCTCTGCCTGTTCCAGCGGATCGCGGATCCAGAAAACCGACTGGCGGCCCTCGGCCGTAGCGTAAAGATCGCCATTGGTATGCCAGACGATCCCGTGCGGACGCGCATTCGCACCAAGGTCGATACTGGCAACCTTGGCCAGATCTGCGGTCCGGAAGATGTCCACCGTCTGCCCGCCATAGCAGGCGAGCGCGACATGCTGATCGTCGGGCGAAGTGGCCAATTCGTGCGGATTGGCACAGCTATCGACGCTGACGACTTGCTCACCGGAGGCGAGGTCGACCTTCGACAGCGTATTGCCGAACTTGCCGGCCACGAACAGCGCGCCTTCGACATCGCTGGCCATGCGCGGCGCGGCTGCCTCCCCCTCCCCGTCGACGGGCGCACAGGCGACCGCCAGCGGGAAAGCGAAGGCCAGGGTGAAGCGGCTTACCACCCTTCGGTCTTTCCGGCGTTCTGCTCGTCGAGCCATGCCTTCAGCGGGGCAAAGTACTCCGCCATCGCCTTGCCGCTCATCTGGCGTTCGCCGGTGAAGGCTTCGAGCGCGTCGGGCCACGGCTTGCTGGCGCCCATTTCGAGCATGGCGTTGAGGTTCTTGCCGACTTCTTCATTGCCGTAGAACGAGCAGCGATGCAGCGGCCCTTCCCAACCTGCCTGGTCGCAAGCGGCCTTGAAGAACTGGAACTGCAGGATTCGCGCGAGGAAGTAGCGCGTGTAAGGCACATTGCCCGGGATATGGTACTTCGCGCCCGCATCGAACTTGGTCTCGTCGCGCGCCACCGGCGGAACGATCCCCTGGTATTGCAGGCGCAGGTCGTTCCAGCCCTTGTTGAGCTCATTGGCCGGGATCGAGCCGTTGAACAGCTCCCAGCGATAACGGTCGACCAGAAGGCCGAAGGGCAGGAAGGCGATCTTGTCCATCGCCTCGCGCAGCAGCAGGCCGATGTCCTTGTCGGCGCTCGGCACGTCGGCGCGGTCGAGCATGTCGATCTGCACGAGATATTCGGGCGTGATCGAAAGCGCGATCATGTCGCCGATAGCCTCGTGAAAACCGTCATTCGCGCCGTTCAGATGCAAATAGTCCTGCTGGTTGTAGGCACGCTGGTAGTAGTTGTGGCCAAGTTCGTGGTGGATGACCTTGAAGTCGTCCGCATTGCGCTTGATGCACATCTTGATGCGCAGATCGTCGACATTGTCGACGTCCCAGGCGCTGGCGTGGCAGACCACTTCGCGGTCCTGCGGCTTGGTGAACTGGCTGCGCTGCCAAAAGGTCTCGGGCAGCGGTTCGAAGCCCAATGAGGAGAAGAACTGTTCGCCCACGCGGACCATCTCGACCTCGTCGAGATCTTTCTGCTCGATCAGCTCAGTGAGGTCGTAGCCGATATCGCCTGCGCCCGCCGGAGCGACGAGCGGGTAGATATTGCCCCATTCCTGCGCCCACATATTGCCGAGCAGGTCGGCACGGATCGGACCGGTGGCGGGTTGCACCTCGTCGCCATATTTTGCGTTGAGCTTGCTGCGGACATAAGTGTGCAGCGCCATGTAAAGCGGCTTTACTTCCTGCCACATGCGCTCGGTCTCGGCGGCGAACTGGTCGGGCGACATATCGTAATTCGATCGCCACATCGCGCCGAGATCATCATACCCGAGCTCGGCTGCACCTTCGCCGGCAATGGCGATCATGCGCTGGTAATCATCGCGCATCGGCGCGCCGACATTGTCGTGCCAGCTCGTCCACATCTCGGCCAGTTCGGCCGGGGTGCGGTCGAGATTGCCCATCTCGGCCTCTATATCGCTGCCGTTGATTTCCTCGCCATTGAGCGTGCCCTTGCCCTTGCCATAGGCCGAGCCAAGCTTGGTGGCGATTTCATTGAGCTCGGTCGCAGCGCCATCGCGGACCGGCGCGGGCATGACGATGCCATTGCGCAGGATGTCGAGCTTGCGCGCGACTTCGGGATCCAGGCCCGCAACCTGGGCATATTTTGCCGCCTCATTCGCATATTTGACCGACTTCTCGGTCGCCTGCGCGCCGTATTTGGCGGCAAGCTGGTCGCTATCGTGGATGATATAGGTCGAATTGATCCACAAAACCCGGCCATATTCGACCGAGAAATCGAACATGTCCTTTTCGACCATAGCCACCCAATCGGCGGCGCCCTGCGGAGTCATGGGATACGCACTGGCCATCTCGGACTGGGCCTCGTGTTGGTTCGCGAGCGCGGGGCTGGCGAGCGAAATGGCGAGCGCGGACAGGGCGACGGATGCGAATTTCATGCAGGACCTCTCGATGATGTTCTAGCGTGTGGTTTCACCTGCTACCGGATTGCACCTGCCAAGCCGGTTAATCAAGCAGGCGGCGCACCAAATCGACGAATGGCGAGTGCCATCAGCACACCGCCGAAGGTCGCGATCCAGGCGACGATCTTCACCGGGCGGGCCGTGGCCGCGACCGTAGCCATCCAGTCCGAACCCTGTTCGCTGAGAAGCTGGACCACCTGAAGAATGGTTTCGGTATAGTCGGTGACGAGAAAGGTGATTGCCGAAATGGCGATCAGCATGCCTAGCATCCTTGCCGCACCCCGCATCGCCATGAAGCTGCGCCCGGCCAGCCAGCTTCCCCAGCCATAGATGCCGATGAAAACCAGATCGCCAAGCATCGCAATAATGGCGAGAGTGCGAACACCACCTTCGCGCCATTGCCCCTGTATCTCGTCCACCCGCGCCGCGCTGCCCGCCGCCTGGTGTTCGGCAATACCCAACGTCACGCTTTCCGGATGCATGACCGCCATGCTCAGCACGATGACGATCGCGAAGGCCACCAGACCCCACAGCCACCAGCGCAAATTCGGTTTCGGTTCACTCATGTCTGCCCCCCAAGCCAACGTGCGATCGCCTGCCCCAGATCGGGCTTGGTCACGCTGCTCATATGCGTACCGGGGACCTCGACGTAATCGGCATTCGGCAGCAGGTCGGCGAGCTCCTCGGCCGAGCCATTGTCGCGATCCTCATCGCCGCAGACCACCAGAGTGGGCATGGTGATCGCATCGAGCAATACGAGGTCGAGATCGGGCATGGTATCGAGCAGCAGCCGAGCAGCCACGCGGTCGACTCCCTGCGACTTGAGGAACTGCATCGAGAAGAAGTCCGGATCGCCGCGCGGGATCGTATCGAACTCGTCGATCACGCGCCGGAACTTGGCCGCACGGCGATGCCATTCGCCCAGCCCTGCAGTCCCCATCCCGCCAATGACGAGGTTCTTCGGTTCGAGCACGCCATGCGCGGTCGCGTGCAGCGAAGTGCGCGCGCCGAGCGAAAAGCCGCCCAGGTCGTATTCGTCGAGTCCGTAGTGATCCACCAGCGCTGCCACATCGCGTACCAGGACATTGGTGGGATATCTCTCAGGCTCGTGCGGAGCCTCGCTCTCGCCATGCACACGAAAGTCGAGCATCAGCACCTCGAAGCCCTGCGCCGCGATCGCTTTGTGATGCCCCCACTTGATCCAGTTCATCGCCGCGCTGGAGAACAGACCATGGAGCAAGACGAGCGGTCGCCCTTTGCCGTGCCGATGGACGGCCAGACGCGTGCCGTCGAAACTTTCGAATTGTTCGGTCACCGGTCCGCTCATGCCATCCCCACGAATTCGATCCACTCCTCGGTGGTTTGCGGCTGTGCGTCCATGACCCTCGCATCCGCGGGCAGGCCGATCCACGGCTGTTTGCTCTTCACCCACAGATGCGCTGCGGGAACCAGCGACGCGCTGTCGTCGAGCGTGCCGCAGCGCAGGCTGGCGAAGCCCTCGCGAGTGTCGTTCACCGCATAGATTCGCGCCTTGCATGTCGCGCAGCCGAGGATGCGCGAATGGGCTCCGCTGGGCTGATCGTATTCGCCCGTATCGAGATCGCCCGATATGTCGAGGTCGGCGAGCGCGAAGAGCATATGCTCGCTAAAGGCGCTGCCCGTCCGACTCTGGCAGTCGGTGCAGTGGCAGGCATAGGGCTTGAGCCGAAAGCCCTCGCGCAAGGTATAGCGTACTGCGCCGCACAGGCAGCCGCCGGTCAGCTCGCCCTTCATCGCACACCATCCCTTGGGGCAAGCCCCTTCTGCTCCATCCGCCATTGCGCCATCTCGATGCGGTCCTGGCCGAAGAAGGGTTCGCCCTCGAATACCAGTGTCGGAACGCCCCAATGGCCGGCGGCTTCAAGCGCATCCTGATTGGCCGCGATTTCGGCGTCGAGTTCCTCCCCCTGCGCCTCGACCTCGGCAACGACTTCCGCCGCATCGAGCCCGGCAGCGGTCAGGGCGCCCGCAAGATGGTCGCCCTCGTGCCAGTTCTCCTGACCGGCCCAGATGAGCTTGCCCGCCTCATGCGCGAAGACGAGACCCTTGCCGTGCCGTGCAGCAGCCTGACCCATCCGAGTGACCCGGCGGATATAGGGCTGTTCGGCGCTGATCGCACGGGTGTTCGGGTCCTGAACGATCGGGTCGGGGCGCGGCGGGCCGAAGGCGATCGAGTGGTATTGTGCCACCCGCATCATGTCGCGGATCGTATAGGCCATCCAATTGGGATGGTTGCGCTCGAAAAAATCGGGCTGGCGGATCGCGAGCGGATAGACGGGCCTGAGCGCGATATCGACATCGTACTCTTCGGCCAGCGCGCGGTAGCGCCCGACCGAAAGGAAGCTGTAAGGTGAGCGGAAGCTGAAATAGAGGTCTGCGGACAGGGTCATGCCGCCCTTATACGCACAGGACGGCCTAGCGGAAGAAGCAGCTTATTCCGGCCTGGAGCGCGGTAACGGTCTCGCCATCCTCGGCAAAGCCGGTGATGGTGCCAAAGTCCGCGGTGGTGTATTCGAATTCGCCCTCGAGCGTTGTATCGAGCTTGCGCACCTGTTTTTCAAGTTTGAGCCCTTCGAACTTGGTCGTGCCGGGCTGTATGCCGTCGGAGGTTGCTACCCCCTCGCCTTCGCGCAGGAACCAGCCGCGCAATTCGCCATCCATATAAGCGATCTGCAGTGGGCCGAACTGGCTGAAATCCATCGGCCCGGCCCCGCACTCTTCGTTGCGCGATTTGCCTGGGGCGATGCCGAGTGCCTCGCCGATGGCCGCGTCGACATCCGTGCGCGCCGCACCGAAGCGGAACGGCTCGGCGTCTGCCGGCCCGAGACCATTGGCGTCGACGAACACCTTTGCAGTCTCCACCGCATCGGTCGGGGCTTCGACCGGCTCGTGCGCGGGTTGGGCCTCACCACAAGCGGCAAGTACCAGCGGGAGGACGAGTAAGAGACTTTTTCGCATCATCCCTTCTTAAGGCACTCGCGCCCGAGGAGTTCCGCGATCTGGACCGCGTTCAATGCCGCGCCCTTGCGCAGATTGTCGGACACGCACCATAGGTTGATGCCGTTCTCGACCGTCGGGTCTTCTCGCACGCGGCTGATATAGGTGGCGCTATCACCGGCCGCTTCGACCGGCGTAATGTATCCGCCGTCCTCGCGCTTGTCGACGAGCATGCAGCCGGGCGCCTCGCGCAGGATATCCTGCGCCTGTTCGGCCGAGATCTCGTTCTCGAACTCGATGCTGACCGCCTCGGAATGGCCGACGAAAACCGGCACGCGCACGCAAGTCGCGGTAAGCTTGATCTTGGGATCGACGATCTTCTTGGTTTCGACCACCATCTTCCATTCTTCCTTGGTCGAGCCATCATCAAGGAAGACGTCGATATGCGGGATGACATTGAAGGCGATCTGCTTGGTGAACTTCACCGGGTCGACCGGATCGCCGACAAAGATGTTGCGGCTCTGCTCGAACAGCTCGTCCATGCCCGCCTTGCCCGCGCCGGAAACCGACTGGTAGGTAGACACGACGACGCGCTTGATGGTCGCAACATCGTGCAACGGTTTTAGCGCCACCACCAGCTGCGCGGTCGAGCAGTTGGGATTGGCGATGATGTTCTTCTTGGAATAGCCGTGAATCGCATCCGGGTTAACCTCGGGCACGATCAGGGGCACGTCCGGGTCCATGCGGTAAAGCGAGCTGTTATCGATCACCACACAACCCGCAGCCGCCGCCTTGGGGGCATATTCTTTCGCCGGGCCGCTACCCGCAGAAAACAGCGCAATATCCCAGCCCGACCAGTCGAAATGCTCGATATTCTGGCATTTGAGCATCTTGCCGGTATCGCCGAATTCAACCTCCGACCCATGCGAGCGGCTCGACGCGACCGCCGCGATCTCGTCGATCGGAAACTCGCGCTCGGCAAGCACCATCATCATTTCGCGCCCGACGTTCCCCGTCGCGCCGACCACGGCAACACGATAACCCAATTCACCATCTCCAACAGAACTGCGCCGCCGAGATAGCGATTACCTGCGCGCCCGCAAGCGCACATTCGATTGCGTGGGGTAAAGCCCTATTCGGGCGGCGTTACCCCGTGCGCTTCGAGGAAGCGGAACACCGTGTTGTAGCGATGCGGGCTGATCTTCTCGCCCGACACGCGGTGCGTATATCCCGGATAGAGCATCATTTCGAATGGCACGTTGGCTTCCTGCATCGCGGAAATCACCTCGGTCGCGTTCTCGAACACCACATTGTCGTCGGCCATGCCGTGGATGATCAGCAGCGGATCGGCGATCTGCGCGGCATCGGGGATCGCACTGGCGGCTTCGTAAGCTGCGCCATCCGCCTGCGGTGTGCCCATATAGCGTTCGGTGTAATGCGTGTCGTAGAGTTCCCACTTCGTCACCGGCGCGCCCGAGATACCCGCTGCATAGAGCCCCGGATCGGCCTGAAGCTGCTTCAGCGTCATGTATCCGCCATAGGACCAGCCATCGATAGCGATCTTGGCCGGATCGACGAAGGGCAGCGTCTTGAGATATTCCGCTCCCGCCTTTTGGTCGCGCACCTCGACCCCGCCCATTGCGCGGTAGATCGGCTGTTCGAACGCCACACCGCGATTGGCGCTGCCGCGATTGTCGAGCGCGAACCAGATATAGCCTTTGTCGACGATCGCCTGGCGCAGCGCTCCGTTCCAGCCGCGATTGACGATTTGCGGCCCCGGCCCGCCATAATGGTAGAAATAGACCGGATAGCGCTTGCCCGGCTCCATCTCCGGCGTGACCATTTCCCAGTGGAGCGGCGTGCCGTCTTCTGCAGGGATGGTGCCGTATTGCGTGGGCCGATGGCTGGCCAGATAAGGCGCATAGGGGTGGTCGGCGTCGAGCGCGTTCTCCTCCACCCAGGCGAGCCGCTTGCCCTCCTGATCCGCGAGATACATTTGCGGCGGCGTATCGTCGTTCGAGCGGGTGACGAGCAGCGTCTGGCCCTTCTTGTCCATCGTTGCCGAATGGGTAAAGCCCGGTTCCGTCAGGCGGTGCGGCATGGTCGGGGCCTGCGTCGCGAAATCATAGGTATAGACATGCTGTTCCAGCGGGTCCTGCTCGCTTGTGGCGAGGAAGAACAGGCGGCTGGCCTGCTGGTCCACCCCGATGAGCTTGGTGACGACATACTGGCCCTTGGTCATCTGCTTGTATGCGCGCCAATCCTCTTCACCCATATAGCGGTAGAGATGGGCAAAGCCGTCACGCTCCGACCACCAGATAAGATCGCCATCGTCCAGAAAGCGGTAATTGTCCGACAGGTTGATCCAGTAGCCATCGCCGCCATGCTGCTGCGAGGCTTCTTCCTGCACCACGATCTCGCTCGCGCCGGTGGCCGGATTGACCTTGAGCAGGTCCATCCAGGTCTGTTCGCGGTTCTGTCGCTGGACATAGAACGCGCTGCCATCCGGCGCCCAATCGACGCGGGCGAGATAGAAATCGTCCGGGTCCTGCGGATCGTAATAGGTCGCAGACTGGTTGCTGCGCAGATCGACCTCGACGCGGTTCTGGCCGTCGGGGTCCATCACATAGAGCTGGACCTTGGCATTCGCGCTGCCGGCCACCGGATATCGCTGGTCGAACACCTTCGTGCCGGTCGCGCCGATGGCCGCGCGCGTGACCACGCCGACCATACTTTCATCGGTCCGCTGGACGACGATGCGGTTCTCGTCCGGGCTCCACCAGTAACCGTCGTGCCGACTCATCTCCTCCTGCGCGACGAATTCAGCTTCGCCCCAGCGGATCGTCTCGCCTTCCCTGGCCGTGATCGGGGCATGTTCGCCGGTCACCGGGCCGACCCATAGCTGGCGGTCGCGCACGAAGGAGATGTAGTTTCCATGCGGGCTGAGCGCGGGGTTGAGTTCGCTTTCCTCGGTATCGGTGACGCGCACCACATCACCCGTCAGCGCAGCGAGATAAAGATCGCCATCCAGCGGCACGAGCAGCGCCTCGCCGTTGCTGGTCCATTCGTAATCGATGATCCCGCGCAAATTGCCGACGCGGGCGCGTTCGCGCTGCATTTTCTCGTCTTCGGACAGTTCGCGGCCCGAACCGATTTTCTCGCTATCGACCAGCATCGCCCATGTGCCGCTGCTGCGGTCATAGGCCCACAGATCGTAGCGCTCGCGATCGTCCTCGCGATTGCGCAGCACGGTGAGATAGCGGCCATCGGGAGAGAGCTTGGGCTTGCGCGGGCTCGGCCCGTCGAGGCCGGGCGAGGCGAAGACGCGCTCGAAGCTGAGATCCAGTCCCTCGCTCATCGTATCGTCGCCAGCAAGGGCGGGCGCGGCGAGAGGCAAAAGAGCGGCGGCAAGCAGAAGGCGCATGGGGGTGTGGTCCCTTTCATCATTGCCACCCGCATGCCCAATCGCAGGCCATAAGAAAAGGGGCGCGGCGGTCATCCCGCCACGCCCCTTCCCTTGTTCGGTTGATAAACCGCCTTTGCCGCTTATGCCTTCGGCGCGTTGTCGCGACGTTCGGCGATACGCGCACGCTTGCCGGTGCGACCGCGCAGATAGTAGAGCTTGGCGCGACGCACGATACCGCGGCGAACCACGGTGATGCTGTCGATGATCGGCGAGTAGAGGGGGAACACACGTTCCACGCCTTCGCCGAAGCTCATTTTGCGGACGGTGAAGTTGCTGCCCATGCCACGGTTCGAGCGGGCAATGACAACGCCTTCGAAATTCTGGACGCGTTCACGGCTACCTTCGATAACCTTGACGCCAACGCGCACGGTATCGCCGGCGCGGAATTCGGGAATTTCCTTCCCGAGGTTCTCGATAGCTTCCGCTTCGAGCTGCTGAATGAGGTTCATCGAACCATATCCTTAATCTTTTCGCCGCGCGCCAGAGGCAGATCGGTCCCGAACGTCACTATAACGTTCCCAAAGGTCCGGCCTGCGTAACCGTGTGTCTTCCTCGCTCCTGGCCTTGCGCCAGGCGGCGATCTTCGCATGATCCCCCGATCGCAGCACTTCAGGGATCGTGCGCCCTTCCCATTCCTGAGGTCGGGTATATTGCGGATATTCGATGAGGCCGTTTTCGTAGCTCTCTTCGACTCCGCTATCGGGCGCGCCCATTACTCCGGGAAGCA
>MDTE01194376.1_pt1 | contig 12994 bp, 11 predicted proteins | sample 811231 | NCBI WGS metagenome assembly MDTE01 (sample SAMN05326651, study PRJNA326480) | marine metagenome | isolation source: seawater | place: Indian Ocean: Red Sea | collected 2010
TTGTGACCTATTTCTAATGTCTTTAATTTCCTGAATTTTTTTTTGAATCAAATCTTTTTCTCCATACTCAGCATTGAATTCAACACTAATGATGATTTCTTCGTTAATATTTGAATTTCGATATCCAAAATTTAAAGATTTATTTTCAAGATTTTTGATTTTTCCATTTTTTTCTATAATTGTAACTTTATTAACAATATCTTTAGTTTCATAACCAAAGCAACCTGCATTCATTTTTATAGCTCCTCCAATACTACCAGGAATACCTGAATAAAATTCTAAATTTTTTATTGAATTTAGTAGGGCGAATTTTGATAAATTAGAGTCTAATATGCTGGCACCAGCAATAATTTTACTATTATTCAAATTTATATTATTAAACATTTTTCCTAATTTTATGATGATACCTTTATAGCCGCTATCTCTCACAAGCAGATTTGAACCTGCTCCAACAACAACAAATGGAATATTTTCAATATTTTTTAAAATAATTTGTAAATCTGAAATATTATCAACCAAGCAATATACGTCAGCTTTCCCTCCTGCCTTAAACCAAGTAATATTTTTAGTATCATAATCAAAGATAAATTTACTTTTTAAACTCTTAGATAGTTCTAAAATTTTTTTGTACATTTTTATTGTGTTTTATTAGTTTGTAAGCTTCATAAGTTATTGAACCGGCACCCATAAAAACTATTAAATTTTCATCATTAAAAAAAGGAGACAATTTTTTATAAATATTCGATTTATTAGATAAATAATAAACTAATTTATTTTTTTTCTTTAAATCTTTTGTAAGTTTTTTAGAATTTATATTTTTAATAGGCTTTTCCCCTGCTGAATAAATATCTAGTATAAATAAAATATTAATTGTTTTTAGTACTTTGATAAAATCTTTATATAGAATTGAAGTTCTAGAATATCGATGAGGTTGAAAAACAACAATTATTTTTTTCTTTTTCATTAATCTTGCAACTTGGTAGCTAGCTTTTATCTCTGTAGGGTGATGAGCATAATCATCATAAATAAAAGATTTGTTTATTTTACCAACATATGTAAATCTTCTTTTTACTCCTAAAAAATTTTCAAGAGATGATTGAATTTTTTCAATCTTAACACCGGCCAAAATAGAAGCTATTATTGATGCGGTTGCATTTAAAACATTATGTTTACCTAAAAGATTGATTTTAAAATTAAACTTACCTGAAACATTTTGAATTATATTTTTTTTAATTAAGAGTGTAAAATTAGTATATTTGGCTACTGTTTTAATATTTAAAATATGCACATCAACATTTTTTGATTTTGAACTATATTTAATAAATTTTTTATCTTTAATTTTTTTAGATAATTTTTTAAGATTTTCATTTTCAAAACATATAATTGAATAACCATAAAATGGCATCGTAGTTATAAAATTTTCAAATGCTTTTATTAAATTTTTTTCATTTTTATAATGTTCTAAATGCTCAATATCGATATTAGTAATAATATTTATTTCGTGAGGCAATTTAACAAATGAACCGTCACTTTCATCTGCTTCAGCCACAACCCATTTTCCAGAACCAAATCTATTGTTTTTTGAATAAGCGTTAATAATACCACCGTTAATAATTGTTGGATCTAATTTTGCATAATCTAAAATTGAGCCAACTAAACTAGTAGTTGTTGTTTTGCCGTGAGATCCAGCTACAGCAATTGCTTTTTTTCCTCTCATTAGTTCGGCTAACATGTCTGCTCTTCTGACGAGAGGTATTGCTAACCTCTTGCATTCTAAAATTTCAGGATTTAAATTATTTACAGCTGATGAATAAACTGCAACAGAAATATTTTTAATATTACTTTTTTTATGTTTTAAAAATATTTTCATTCCTCTTTTTTTTAGTCTTTTAATATTATCATTTATTTTTAAATCACTACCTTGAATCAAATATCCTTGATCATGCATTAATTCAGCAATTCCTGACATCCCTATTCCACCTATGCCTATAAAATGAACAATTTTTTTTGATTTCATTAAAATATTATTTATTAATTATTTTTTTTATCATCAAGTTACTAGTATCCAAACTCTTTATTGATTTTAAGTTATTCATTATGTTTATTCTTAAATTTTTATCTCTTAATAATTTTAAAAAAAGATCTAGAACATCTGCATTATCGAAATCTTTTTCATTAATTAATTTGGCAGCTCCCTTATCTGCTAGAAACTTAGCATTATAAAATTGATGATTATCTATAGAATTAGGTAAAGGAACTAAAATTGAAGGAGTGTTAGTTGTAATAATATCATCAATAGTTCCTGCCCCAGACCTAGCAATAACTAAATCGCTGGAACATAATTGATAATATATATCTTCAAAAAAAGGTTTATTTTCTATTTCTATCTTTAAGTGGTCTAATTTATTGTGATATTTTGAAAAAAAATTTTGAGAACTTTGAATAACAACTGAGAGTTTTTTATCAAAAGAAGGTGGTAATTTTCTAATTAATTTAACAAATCCTTTATTTAAATTAACTGAACTTTGACTACCTCCATAAACAAAGATTTTTATTATTTTATTTTCATCATTTATATTTCTAATCAATGGAGATGTATTATAATTTTTTGGTAATCCGACATAACTTGTTTTATTAACGTAACTTTCTTTTAATTTCTTAACATCAGAAAAATTTAAAAAAATATTTTTTGCCATTGGTAAGAAAAACATATTTACTTTTCCTATTACAGAATTTTGTTCATGAAGATAAATTTCTGTAAAATTAAATAATTTGAAAATAGATGCTACAGCTAAAGGCATAAAAGATGCATAACTGCCAAATGCTATGCAATATTTAGGTCTTATTGTTGAAAAAAAATATAAAGATTGAAAAAAACCTTGAATAAAAATAAAGAAAGATAAGATTTTATAAAAAAAATTTCCTGAAAAATGTCTTGAACTTATATTTATAATTTTGCCTTTAAATCTATTTGAATATTTTAAACCTCTTTTATCCAAAAAAAGTGAACAACTATAGCCATTTTTAATTAAAAAATTTCCAAAGTTTATAGCTGGAAAAACATGCCCGCCAGTTCCTCCTGCAATTAAAATAAAATTATTTTTTTGCATAATTTTGTTTTGTAAGTGATAGTAAAAAACCAAATAATATGGCTGTTGAAAACATTGAGGAGCCACCATAACTTATAAAAGGCAAAGTCATGCCTTTTGTAGGAATCAATCCCAATGAACTAAAAATATTAATTAACGATTGTAGCCCGTATGAGCTAATTAATCCTACAATAGCAATTATAATAAATGGATCATCAAATTTTAATAATTGTAAAAGATATCTGACTATCAATAAAAAAATTAAAAGAATGATTAAAAAACAAAAAATAAATCCTAATTCTTCACCAGCTACGGCAAATATAAAGTCTGTACTTGCATCAGGTATTTTCTCTTTTAGCACTCCTTGAGCGGGTCCTTTTCCAAAAAAACCTCCTGATTTAAATGCTTTTAAACTTAAATCTATTTGATAAGTATCTGCTAAAGGATCAAAAAAAGCATTGATCCTTTTTTGAACATGATCAAACAAAAAATAAGAACTTAAAGAAAGAATTACTAACATTAAAAAAGCAACAGCAACTAAAATAATAGACAATCCTGCAATAAATAATTGGCAAAAAAAAGACGCAGCAAACAAAAATGTCATACCGAAATCAGGCTGAATAAAAATTAGACCAGCTAAAATAAAAAAACTAAAAAATAAAATGGTCAAATATAATCTTCTTCCTTGTATTCCTTGGCTTAAAAACCAAGCACTTAAAAGAAGGAAAAAAGGTTTTATAAACTCAGATGGTTGTAAGCTGATTCCTAATATCTTTATCCATCTTTTTGATCCTTTAATTTCAAAATCGAGAAGTAATATTATCAATAGTAATATAGTAAATATTAATAATCCAAACAATGAAAATCTTCTTAATAACTTTATATCCAATGAAGAAATTATTATCATTAATATGATTGAGGATATAGAGTATACAAGGTGCTTATTATAAAATGAAAAATTTTTATTAATCGAAAAAGAAAGTATAATTCCAATAAAAGCTATTGCTAGTATTATGAAAAAATTAACTTTATCAATGTTTGTCCACCATCTATAAAATACTTTATTCATTTAATTTTTTTTTATAGTTTAATATTAATTTTCTAAAACAATTTCCTCTTTCTTCAAAGGAAGTAAATTGATCAAAAGAGGAGCATCCAGGGGAAAAAAGAATTGTTTTTTTATTTTTATTTGATTTTAAATCTAGGATTATATGTTTTATAGCATCATCTAAATTATAAGATAATTTAGAATTAACTATTTTGTTTATTTGTTTATAAATAAATTTAGAATAATTTCCAATTATATAACATTTTTCTATATTCTTTTTATATTTGGTAAGTGGTAAAAAATTTTTATTTTTTATTTTTCCTCCAAATATCAAGTATATATTTTGAAAATGCTTTATAGAATTAATAGCTGAATCTAAATTTGTTGCTTTACTATTATTTATAATTAATATTCTTTTATTTTCATAAATTTTTTCCATACGATGAGGCAAACCTTTAAATTTCTCAATACATTTGTTAAATAATTTTTGATTTATATTTAGTATTTTAGAAACAGCATAGGTAGCTAGAATGTTTTGTAAATTAAAATTTCCGCGAAGTGAATTGGAAATTTTATTTATAGGAATAACTTTTTTATTATAAAAATAATCATCAATGATGGAATTTTCATATATATAAATGCCTTTTTTTATTTGATTGATTGATGATATGCCAATAAAATTAGTAAATTTATATCGATAAGATTTTAAAATATTTAAACAATGCTTGTCATCTAATGAAATAATATTAAATGATGAATTTGAGTTAAAAATTTTTTTCTTTTGTAAAACATAATCTTTAAATGTTTTGTATCTATCCTGATGATCTTTTGAAATATTAAGTAAAATTGATATATAAGATTTAAAACTTGGAGCAGATTCTAATTGAAAAGAACTCAATTCTATTACATGAAATTTTGAATTATATTTTGAATTAAAAGAATCAATAAGTGGTTTGCCAATATTCCCCCCCACAAAACAATTTTTATATTTTTGTTCTATCAAATTGCCTATTAATTTTGTTGTAGTTGATTTTCCATTTGTGCCTGTAATTGCTATAACTTTTTGTTTTTTTAATAGATTGGAATAAAGTTCAAGATCTCTAAACATTTTTATTCTATTCTTTTTTATAATGTTTAATTTTTTTTGTTTAAAATCAATACCTGGAGTTATGTACAATTCTTTAAATTGAAAAAAATTCAAATTTTTAGGTGCGATAAAAATTAAATTGCTAACTATTGATTTAAGTTCTTCTCTCCTTTTTTTATCATCATCCCAAACAGCAAACGGAATGTTGTTTTTTTTAAAATATTTAATGATTGATAAACCGCTTTTATTTAAACCGTATATATACTTCATGAATTAAGTAATTACCTAATTTTTAAAGTTGCAAGACCAATTAATGCTAACACAATAGTAATGATCCAAAATCTTATAACTATAGTGGACTCTGCCCATCCCTTTTTCTCAAAATGATGATGTAGTGGGGCCATTTGGAAAATTCTTTTGCCTGTTAATTTAAAACTTATAACCTGGATAATAACAGAAACAGTTTCTAAGACAAAAAGACCACCAATAATTGCTAATACTATTTCATGTTTTGTTATTATTGATAAAGTACCTAAAGCACCACCTAGAGATAAAGATCCTGTATCTCCCATAAAGACTTTAGCCGGAGGTGCATTAAACCACAAAAAACCTAAAGCAGAACCAACTATAGTTCCGCAAAATACACTTAGTTCACCACTTCCTCTTATATAATTAATTTGTAGATAATCTGAAAAAAAAACATTTCCTGTCATATAAGCAATAAAAGCAAATGAAAATGCTACGATCATTACCGGAACTATTGCCAGTCCATCTAATCCATCTGTAAGATTTACAGAATTTGCTGAACCTATAATTATAAAAATAGCTAGAATAAAGAAAAATATTCCTAAATCTAAAAATAAATTTTTAAAAAAAGGAAAGTAAATAGAACTGTTTAAATTTTCTGGTAAATAAAAATAAATAAGGAAAACCAATACAAAACTAAAAATAATTTGGAAAACTATTCTAGTTGAAGCCCTCAATCCTTGACTGCTGTGATTATTTATTTTTTTATAATCATCAATAAAACCAATTAAGCCAAAAAGAATAAGTGATAATAAACAAATCCAAACAAAAACATTAGATAAATTTGCCCATAACAAAAATGAAATAATAATGCTTGTTAATATTAAAACCCCTCCCATGGTAGGGGTTCCTGCTTTCATAAATATATGTTTTTCAGGGCCATCTTTTCTGATAGGTTGGCCAGATGGCTGAGTTTTAGATAAAAAATTAATTATCATTTCCCCGAATATTAGAGAAAAGAAAAGAGAAGTTAAAATAGCTCCTCCAGTTCGAAAAGTAATGTATTTAAATATGTTTAAAAATGAATAATAATTAGTAAAATTTTCAGCTAAATATAAGAACAATTTATACTACCTTTGACATTAGATTTAACATTTTTGCAAGATTATTAACTTTTGTTGAATTTGAACACTTAACTAATATTGTGTCATTATTATGAATTTGCATTTGCAAAAAATCTAAAATTAATTTTTCATTCTTAAAATATAAAATATTATTTTTTTTAATTTTATATTTATCCAAAACACTTTTAAATATTTTTCCACATAAAATTATGATATCTATTTTGCTACTCACAATATCTTTAACTATGTTTAAATGATATTCTTCAGAATTTGTACCTAATTCATTCATGTCACCCAATATTAAAATTTTCCTATTATTCTTAATATTCTTATAATTATTTAGAAAATTAATGCTATTTTTCATAGTTATTGGACTTGCATTATAGCTTTCATCAATAAATTGTATTTTTTTATTATTCATACGTATTTTCTTGCTTAATCCTCTTCCATCAATTTTAGGAGTAAATAAAACTTTTTTATAAAATATCTTTATATCGATTTTATTATAAATAAATAATATCAAACATATAACTAAATTATTTATTTGATTTAGATGATCTTTTTTTATATTAAATTTGTATGTCTTATTAGAGGATTTAACTTCAATTTTTAAAATTTCATTATTTTTTTCTATAATGTTACTAATGTAATAATTTGAACTTCTATTATCTCCTAAAGTTATAATTTTTTTAATTTTATATTTTTGAGCTTTTTTTAATAAAAATATTTCATCATTATTAGTATTAGGAAAAACTGCTAGTTTAACATTTTTATTAAATTTAGAATTAAAAATATCAGATTTTTCTTTAGCAATATTTCTAGTATTTTTAAAATTTTCTAAATGTGTAGGATAAATATTTGTAATAATAGTCTGGTGAGGTAAGATAATTGAAGAAAGTTTTTTGATTTCATCATAATTATTTGTTCCAATTTCAAATACTGCAAAATGACTTTTTATATCTATATTGATAACAGATAGCAAAACACCCAAATAATTGTTATAACTTTTAATTGAAGCAGAAGTATTAAAAATAGATGAAAGAAAAAATTTAAGATTTTCTTTAAGTGTTGTTTTCCCAACACTCCCAGTAATTCCTATGACTTTACCTTTAAAATTACTTCTCTTTTTATTAGCAATTGAAAGTAAGAAGTTAAAAGAGTTTTTTTTGTATAAAAGATTTTTTTTTATATTTGTTGGTATGTTTTTTTTACTATTCGTTATGACATATTTTGCACCATTTTTTATTGCTTGGGTAATAAATAAATTGCCATGAGTTTTTTTACCTTTTAATGCATTAAAAACATCGCCTTTTTTTATATTATTGCTATTTATTTTTAATTTATTTTTAGATTTTAATAAATAATCTTCTATTTCAATACTTAGATTTTTTTTATTCATTTATTATTTTTTTTATTCATAAAAAATTTAGCAATTTTCATATCATTAAAATTAAAATATTTTTTATTAATAATTTGTTTTTTTTCATGTCCTTTACCAGCTATAATTAATGATTGATTATCTTGTAATTCTTCTATTGCAAGTTTAATTGCATCTCTTCTTCCTGCAACCTCGATACCTCTGGGACAATTTTTTAGAATTTCTTTTCTAATTTTATTTGGATTTTCATTTCTAGGATTATCATCAGTTATATAAATTTTGTTGGCAAAATTATTAGCTATAATACCCATTTTTTTTCTTTTTGATTTATCTCTGTCACCTCCACATCCAAATAATACATTTGGCTTATTTTTTTTATTAGTAGTAGCAATTAAAACATTTTTCAAGGCCGCTGGAGTATGTGCATAATCTACATAAACCTTTGCATTGTTATAAACTTTTCCAATCTCTTGTAACCTTCCTATTGGTTTTTTAATTTTTGAAATAGCATTAATTATATTTAAATTATTTATTCCTAGCGCTAAACAACAACCAATTGAGCAAGATAAGTTATCAAATTCAAAATTATTATAATGAATTTTTTTAATATTGTATCTTTTGTTGAAAATCTTGATACAGGTTTTATTCTTTTTATTATAGATATTTATACTACTTTTAAACGACCCATAACTTATGATCTTTATATTTTTTTTAACTAATTTTTTTTTCAATCTATTTATCTGAGAGATGTTATCATTTAGAATTGCTATTCCACCACTAGAAAGATAATTTATGAATAATTTAAATTTTGTTTTTTTATAATTATCAAATGTTTTATGAAAGTCTAAGTGATCTTGACTAATATTAGTTATGGCCGCAATATTAATAGGAAAATTTTTTATTCTCTTTTTGGATATAGCATGACTAGAAACTTCAAAAATAAAATTATAATTATTTTGTTTGTTCTTTGAAAATGCTTTTTGATATAAAATTTCAAATTCTGGAGTGGTAAGATTTGAATTTTCTATTTTTTTAAGATTATTATAATAACCTAAAGTGCCATAAGATTTCGTATTGTTTTTACAAAATAAATTAATATAATTGATATTGGAAACAACAGAAGTTTTACCATTAGTTCCTGTAACACCAACAATATTATTAGGAGGATATTGTTTTAATTTATTTAAAAGAATGTAAAAATTATTAATATCTGAAACTAAAAACTGAGGTATTTTTATTTTTTTAAAATAAAAATTTGTAATTATTGCAACAGCGCCTTTTGATATTGATTCTTTTATATATTCTTCTTTAAAATTATTTTTTTTATTTACTACTAATAAAGATCTTTTTCTAATTTCTTTAGAATTTGTTGAAATAAAATTAAAAGAAATATTTTTTTTTGGAAAATTATATATTTTTTTACAATTTATATATTTAGGAATTTCAGAAAGTAGCATTATTTTTATTTATATAAATACTACTTATGTCAGCTTTAAGAATTTCTTCCAAATTTGGTGGGGAAATATTTAATATTTCAATCATTTTTAATATAATGTTTTTTACCAGCGGCGCAGCTACAGTAGCTCCTGTTAAACGATAATTCATTTCTTCACTTTTTTTAGGATTTTCAATTGAAGCTAGAACTACATATTTTGGTTTTGAAATAGGAAAAACTGCAATAAAAGAAGTTAAGTTTTTCCCCTTTTGATATTTTCCATATTTATCAAGCAAATTTGCTGTACCTGTTTTTCCTCCAATTTCATATCCATTAATATTAACTTTTTTTCCAGTTATTTTAGTTTCTAAAATAACTGCTCTTAATAATTTATTAAAATATGAAGAAGTTTCTGTTTTGATTATATTTATATTATCTGCAATTTCTCTATTCTCATTTGTTAATAATGTTGGATTAATTTTTTTTCCTCCATTTACCAAGGAAGCATAAGCACTTGTTAAATGCAAAGGAGTAATAGAATAGGCATAACCATATCCAATACGCATAGTTTCATGCTTACCCCAATTATTTTTATTACCAAGTGGATTTGCAGTTTCAATTATTTCTAAATCAATTTTTTTATTAAAACCAATTTTATTAAAAAATTCTCTCTGATTTTCTTTTCCAACTTTTTTAGCTATCTGAGCAGTACCTCTATTTGATGAGTTTACTATTATCTCCTTAACATTATAACTTCCATTATAAGGTTCAAAATCTTCAATTCCACTAATTGATTTAGATACATCAAAAGAAGTTTCAGGACTAATAATTTCTTTATCAATTGCCATTGCTACTGTTATTGGTTTAATAACAGATCCCATTTCATAATTACCTTCTAGCGGTCTATTGAACATATTTTCATTTTTAAAAGTTTTTCTATTATTTGGATCAAAATCTGGAAGACTATTCATAGAAATAATTTCGCCATTAGTAACATCCATTATTATAGAAAAACCAGAATCAGCAGAAAATTTAGAAATCATTTTATTTAGCTCATTTCTCACCGCTTGTTGTAAATTAATATCGATACTTAAATTTACATTATGACCTTTTTCTAAAATATCATTTAAACCCCTTTCAATTCCTGATTCTCCTTTTAGTATTTCAATTTTTTGATTTTCTGCTTTTGAAATACTAGTAAATCCAATTATGTGAGAACCAGTACTTCCATAAGGATATATTCTCCTTATTTCTTCATCTGCTTTATGCTTTGTTTGTAAAACTACTTCGCCTAAATTTATAATAGCTTGATGTTCTTGAGGGGAAATATTTCTTTTAATCCATACAAAATTATTATTTATATTAAATAATTTAAGTATTTCCTTTTTTGATATTCCAATAATTGGATATAATTTTTCAGCTAACTTGTTTTTATCTTTTATCTTTTTAGGATTAACTGATAAAGCAAAGGATTGAATTGTGCTAGATAGCAAATTGCCATTTCTATCATATATATTTCCTCTTTCATAAATTGGATCTATCTGAGTATCATTCTTAATTGGTTTTTCTAATAAAGTTACATCAATTATTCTATAAAAAGCTATAATATAAACTATACAAAAAATTGTTATAGAAAAAAAAACCCTTTTATGAAAATTCTTTAATGCATCACTATCAAAAAAATAGAATTTTTTTTTCATATTATTTAATATCTAATGTAAGTTAATGGTATAAACATTTTTTAATTTAGAATTCTCTAGATCTTCTAGACTTAATCTATTATTTGCATTCGAATTTATGTTTTTTTCATCTAGGTATATTCTTTGTAGTTTACTTAAATAGTTGTAACCATTATAAATATTATATTCTACTTCATTAATTTTTAATTGATCATATTGTTTAGAAATTTTAGATAATATCTTTTTATTTTCTTCTTCAATTAATCTTGAACTATTTCCAAAATATATCAATGCAACAAGCGCAACTATATTAAGAAAGATCAATGTTGATAAAGCTGTTAAATATTTCATCAAATTATTTTTTGAACTACTCGGAGCTTTGCTGATCTTGAACGAGGATTAAAATTAATTTCCTGTTCATTTGGTCTAATTGGCTTTTTGGTGATTATTTTAAAGGTGATTGGACCTTCATCAGCAAGCTCCGGATAGTGGCGGGAGGAACGCCATCGTTTACCACAACTGTGGTTAAAAAAATCTTTCACAATTCTATCTTCTAGACTTTGGAAAGAAACTACAATTAATTTTCCATCTTTATTTAATAGATTTACTGACTTTTTAAGAGCAGTTTTTAATTCATTAATTTCATCATTTACATATATTCTTAAAGCCTGAAAGGTTTTGGTAGCAGGATTAATCTTGATTTTTTTTGATATTAATTTTGGTATTGATTCGTTTATTAGATCAGATAAATCTTTTGTATTTTTTATCGATCCTTTTTTTCTTATATTAACAATTTTCTTAGCAATTTTTTTTGAGAATCTCTCTTCACCTAATTTAAAAATAATATTTGAAAGCTCTTTTTCAGAAAAATTATTTACTATTTCATAAGCATTAATTTTTGCATTTCCCATATCCATGTTAAGTGGACCTTTATTTATAAACGAAAAGCCTCTTTTGGGATCATCTAATTGATTAGATGAAAGTCCCAAATCAAATATTATGGCATCAAAAAAAATTTTTTTTAATTCTTTTTTACTTTTTACGAGATCATCTATTTTACTAAAATTTCCAATAATTAAATTAAAACTTTTAAAATTTTTTTTCAATTTTTTTGCAAAAACTTTAGTTATAGGATCTCTATCAATAGCAATAAGATTCTTAATATTATAATTTTCTAATATTGCTTGAGAATAGCCTCCCCCTCCAAAAGTTGCATCTATTACGTTTATACTTCTATCTTTGGGAATAAAACTTTTTATTTCATCTAACATAACTGGTATATGTCTATTAAAATCTAACATCTTAGTTCTTATTCTTTGTTAAAATTGATCCTAATGCTCTCTTTTCTCTAACAAGTCTTTCTCTTGATTTCTTTTGTCTTTCAATTGCTGCATTTGGTTCCCATATTTGAAAATAATGACCTTGCCCAATAAATGTAACTTCTTCTAAAATATTTGAATATTTTTTTAAATTTTCTGGGATTAAAAATCTTCCTTCTTTATCAATTTTTGTAGGTATTATTTCTGAAAATATAGAAGTTGAAAAATCTTCTTGATCATCTGAGAAAATATCTAGTTCATCAATCTTACTAGCTATTCTCTTTATTCTTTCGGTGCTACAACCCTCTATTGAATTAAATTTTAAAGACTTAAAAAGTATTATCTCGTGTTTACTAGCTTTTGGTAAAGCATTTCTAAAAATAGAGGGTAAAGTTACTCTACCCTTTTTATCAATTTTGTTTTTAAATTGAGATAAAAATAAATCCATGTTTCACCATTTTTTTTTATAAATTGGGTTATCATGGGATATTATGGGCGTCAATGGGTATAAAAAATTATATTTGTTTTGTTCTTATTCTGTTCTTAAATTGATGGTGCATAAGCCGGGTTCTGTAAATTTATTGCTAAA
>MDTE01005921.1_pt1 | contig 12993 bp, 11 predicted proteins | sample 811231 | NCBI WGS metagenome assembly MDTE01 (sample SAMN05326651, study PRJNA326480) | marine metagenome | isolation source: seawater | place: Indian Ocean: Red Sea | collected 2010
AACGTTTCCGAAAAGCGATGATTGTAACCGTGGGAATGTTCATACTGGCAATGGAGATTTATCTTTGACGCATACTACAAATGCAACTTCTGAAGAGGGAGAAGAAAAAGACGAGGAGCTTGCACATAATTCTAGGAAGCTCCAAGCGTTTTTCGAAAAGAGAGCTAATTCTCTGTCTCGAAATTCTAGCACTTCTTCTCGCTTGACCGAACATCGAGATTATAGCACGAGCAAAGCTTTGGAAATGAGCATCAAAGAAGGCGAAGCTGTCATGCGCTCCGTGAATGTGCATGCATCGAGACGCTTTTCACGAGTCTCCTCTGATCGATATTACGACGAGAATGGCGAGTGAATCATGTTTTTCTATTAGCTTGATACATCATAGAAATCTGTTGTACACTATATACTAGCATTCTTATACGACTTAATAATCTACACGCGTCGGGTGCGCGTTTTTCAGCAACAGACTTGTCGGGGACCAACGCTGAGTGTCGCAAACTCGTGGTTCTCTTTTCGAGCTATTCCATATATCCTCAAGGTTTACAGTGGGCGAAAACGACATTGATGGATACGGTAATTTCTTTATCGTGGGTGGAGAAGTACTCGCGTTCTCCTTGAGTTCTCTTTCGTCCTCGTCGTCTGTCTCCTCCTCACCCCCCTCACTCTCGTTGTTGTATTCCTTTATTTTCGAAGCTTTCTTCTTTTTCATATTCTCCTCTGCATCAGCGTGTGGAAGATGTGGGAGAGGTTTTGCTCGCGCAACTGGTTTTGTAGTAACACCATCTGCTGATGATACTCGGCTCGGTTTCAAATTTTCGTCCAGGATTCGTGGAACTCCGTTTTCTTTGCTTGGTGCGAAGAGTCGATGAGAACCAAGGAAATGCAAACCGCAAAGCGGACCTAAATCTTCAGTTGCAGCCTGCGTGACCCATTTTTCTTCCTTTTGTTGTTTCTCTTTGCTATTGTTACTATGTTCTTTTAGACGCATAACTTGAAGTATAGACTTTTCGACGACATTGCTTTCGCTGTTTATGCCATTGGAAGAAAAGGCAACAAACTTCCCGTCTTCGCTCACAGAACAGGACTCCACATCGACAGAGTTATTGAAATTTCCTCTCAAGCGCTTTGAAACTGCGTTTTGTAAGAGCTCCACGCTCCAATCTGCATTTTTTATATCTCCCCCAACTTTGAATTGTGTGCTTTTCCACACGCGAAACGTCCCTTCATTGCTCGATCCAACGAAAACTCTCGCAAAGGACAAAGGCGAAGATGAAGAGGTGTAATACTTCAAAGAAACGCATGAAATCGGCGCAACTCCGTTGTCGAGTCGACACAACATCTTCAGGCGGATATTTTCCGAATCTACGATCCATATGCGGACGATACCGTCAGCACCACCGGATGCAACGATTATATCCCCATCATCATCATCCTCTTCCTTCTTCTTTCTGACTACCGAAACGCACTTTGTGCCGCCTTCTCCATCATGCGCCCTTCGACAAGACCCGACTTTTTTACCATCTTTTACGGTGTGCACAAATAATGATCCGTCCGTCGCTCCCGAAGCAACGACATCGATTTTTGAATTTGCGTTCACTGCTAAGCACGAGACTGGACTTTCGTGTTTCCCAAACAAGTACACTTGCGAAGGCGAGTGCACTGCTTTCGTCAACTCGGCGTAAAGAATATTCTTTGAGTTTCTCTGCGCGAATACGATTTGATTGTCGTCTATGAACTCAAAATGTGCGATATCCCTTGCATTGACGACACGTTTTTTCGTCGATGTTTTCTTTTCTTCGTCTCCGTCTTCATTATTGTCGTCGTCTTTGTCGTCGTCGTAGACTTTGAGTTGATATTTTCTAACAATCGAGTTGTCGTCAAAGTCTATTTTTGAAAATCGTAGACTTCCCTTCAACCCTTCGCAGCTGACCAGGCAGGATGCGTTGTTTTCATCGCTATTAAACGGATTCATCCGTGCTATTATGGATGATGATGATGTGACATTGTTATTTCTTCTCGCAGTATTTCCTTCAGCGAATGCTCCTCCCCCTGCTCTTCTTCCGAGAAGATTTTCAAAACGTTTCGTTACGCGTTTGTTGTTTACATTTTCACCTCTCATACCACTCGTAAATAACTCTTTCTCCTCTTTGGATGGCGCGTGCGGGAGAAGATGGAATCGAATCGTCATTATTATCGGCGTGTGTGGGTGGTCTCGCGACGAAATGACATAAGCGAAGATGCGTTGTTCTTCTTTCTCTCTATCTGCTTCTGAGGAATTTTGTCTTGGAACTGGAACTCCTCAATTGTGAAGTGTCGAACTAAACAAAATTCTTCTCTCTCTAACTAGTAGTATTCGGTATATTATTACAAAGTAGCTATTCTATATAACATCGTTACAGTTTTTCAATTCTTCTCTTTCTTCGTGGTACTGGCGGCGTCTAAAAGCAATTTGTGTACCTCCATGTTCCCAGAACTCGCGAGTGTTTCACGAGTGAATATATCGTACTCCTTTCCAGAGAAATCGGTGAAAATGCCGCCGGCTTCGGTGACAAGCAAGGCACCTGCGGCGGTGTCCCATGCATTCAAGGATTCTTCTATATAACACGATACTCTTCCACACGCTACCCAGGCTAACATTATCGCCGCGCTACCGAGCATACGAATCGAGCGGACAGGATACTTGGTCAGATTGGTGGTTGTTTCGAGAAGGAACCGGCTGCTCTCTTCGGTCGGAGCGTACCCAGTGGCGACTAAACAATCCTCTATTTTCGAACAATTATCGACGGATATCTTTTGTGCGTCCATGAAAGCACCCCGACCTTTAGCCGCATGAAACGTTTCGCGACGGAACGGGTCGTAAATGACAGCGACGACGACTTCTTTCGTCTCAAGCGAACATACGCCGATGCTGATGGCAGAGAGTGGCATACCAGAGACAAAATTAGTCGTGCCATCGATTGGATCTATCACCCACACATAATTGCCATTTGGGTCGTCGGCGTCCGTAGTGTTGTTATTGCTGTTGCTAGAACTTGCCATAAAAACTTCTTTGGTTGCCGTTGCGGCGGCATCAGCGCCCGGGGCGACATCTTCTTCACCGAGTATTTGGTGGTTGGGAAAGTTTGACTTGATTTTCGAGCAAATGACATCTTGCACCTCTTTGTCGTATTGCGTCAACAAATCCCTCGTGTTTATCTTAGTCTCGATAATATCCGCACCCTCAGAACCAAATTTACGCATTATGTAACCACCTGCGTTTGCGGCATGGATCGCTACTTCGAGAATCCGGTCCACCTGAAACGTTTTGGAGGTCCATTCCTTGTCTTCTCCTGTTGCAGCAGCTTTCGGAGAACAAAGGTTTCGATTTTTATTACATCTTTTTCCAAAATATCTCCGCACCTGGCGTCTTTTCGAAGATGACACGTTCAAATCGCTTCTAGAAGATGTCGTGTGCAGAGACAACGAGGAAGAGAAGGTGAACATTGTTTCCTTTTTGTTGGTGAGTGGAGAGAGAGAAAGTTTGAGGATTTTTATTTGTTTTTCTGTTCTGTTTCTTTTCTCGAAATCGTAAATTAAATTTCAGCCACTATTACGATTTTAATAGATCCCAAAAAAGATATGAGTTACTTCAAAATAATATTTTGAGATTATATTAATCATATTTGCGTTTAATTCAATGTTTTGTCAATATTTAATAAATAGTGATGGGAAAATAATATTTTATTTTATTCCCCCCAAGACTTAATATACAAATATTAATTCGAAAAATTCATATCACGAACATTTAAAGATAGTAAAACACTATTTAAAATGTTTTAAATTATTTTAAATCATATTTATGACGTATATGTGTGATTTTAAATGCTATTAGTAACCACCAACGAATTTTATTTTTCAATTAATTTTTTAATTCCCAACGAATAGAAATCTAGAGACAATTGATTTATGACGGACATAAAATAAATGGTAAAGATCTATGGTAAAATAAACAGTCGGGAATACCATCTTTTCCGTTATTTTTGTGAATGAGAAAAAAATGGAATTCCTGGATTTCATTCATCTCTCCTTCCAATCGTTCGATGTCGTCAAAATATAAGTCATTGCCTCACCTGCTTATGGTTAATGGCCTCAACGCGATCTTCTCCTCTGTTTTGGAGAACAAGAGCGTCAAGAAGGTGAAGAAGGACAAGGACAAGAAGAAGGACAAAAATAAGAGGAAGAAGGAAAGGAAGAGGAAGAAGAAAAAGGAGGGAAGGGACAAAAAGGAGAAGAAGAAGAAGCGGCGAATTGAGGAAGAACAAGAAGAACAAGAACAGAATCAAAACGAACAAGATCAAGAAGGACTGGTACAACAGATAGACGGATATGAGATATACGAAGAAGGAGGAGGAGAAGAAGAAGAAGAAGACAGACAACAATCTAATCAAAATCGTTCTTCTCCCGTGATAAAACGGAAGGAGAGTTTGAAACTACCCACACAACCAAGAAAAAAAGCAAAGAACAAGAACAACGAAGGAGTAGAACAAGGAGAACAACAACATAGATCAAAAAATTGGAAGTGGAACGCGCATAATTTAGACGGTCAAAAGTATGGACAGTGGTCAAAAACGGAAGAAACGGCGTTGCAGAATGCCCTGAAAACGTGGTGCAGAAAAAATGGGCATCTCGATATGTTCACTCGGAAAGACTACTCGTTCCTGTTGCGAGACCGGAACCAGGATCGAGGTGAACTGGATAAAGCTTTATACTACGAAATTAGCGCCGAAATGAAAACGAGAAATCCGCAACAGTGCTACGAGCGCGTCCGGAGAACGTTCATTCGCTCGGCAAAAGGTGCGGACGAGCGATTGAACAAAAAATGGTCCTCAGAAGAAACAATGCAGTTAAAAAGCTTAGTCGATATGCATGGTTCGAACGATTGGAATGAGATTGGAAAGAGGATTGGACGCGATGGCCAAGTTTGTCGCGATAAATATCGAAATACGTTTGACATTTTCGACGAAAATAGAGGAGAAGTAAAGAAAGGGAAATTCAGCACGGAAGAGCGTGAAAAGTTCCGAGAAATAATGGAAGAGTATTACGAAGAACACGGCATCGAGCTCGGGAACCCGGAAGAAGGGAAACACGGCGACGTTTTAGACGACATCAGTTGGACAGTTGTCGCTAAAAAGTTGGGTGGTAATCGCACGGAAAAAGCGTGCTACACCCACTGGAAAAATGTCTTGGCGGCGGGTGAAAAAGGCGATTTCATGGTGGAGAATCGAACCTGGGGAGGCTTTGACGAAGACGTCTCTTTGTTGGAACAGGTGAAGAAACAATGTGCCTCTGATGAGATGGAAGAATTGGATTTAGATTTCAGTCTGGTCTTCATACCTGGTCGTTCACAAACACAAATTGTCCGCAGATGGAAGTTTCTCAAGCAAAGAACTGGCACGAGAAAACAGAAGACGCTTTCGGAGAAGATTGAAAAGTATGAAACAAGGGTGGCAAAGGAGAGAAAAAAAGCTTTCAAAGAGAATATAGATAGATAGGAAGAGATAGCCGAACAGTTCAGAATATGAATGTTCACGTAGCAAGTGCTGCTTACATGTAATAACACATATGTACTATGAGCACGAATCTGGCGAGCGTGCGATAATGTAGTTGGTATATAAACTTCACTCTTTTCCTTCTCCCCACACAAAAACGTCGTGGAAGAATATCATTAAATAGATGCTTCAGCAACTCCTCTCTTCTTCATCATCATCATATTCTTCTTCTATTGCTATTGCGGGTAGATCTCGATTTAAGGTAGTTGTAGAAAAGTGTAGTCGTAGAAGTAGTGGTTGGTATCTTTGTCGTCGCAGTGCGGATATTACTCGTAAAACCGTCGTCGTCAACGCGACAAAATCTTCGTCTTCGATGACATCATCATCAAAGAAAGTTTTAGACGCGCATTTACACGTCTGGCCGGCACCTGGGGAGTACAGTTACGAGGAAGGGAAAGTACCTCCGGTTCCTGGTTCCGTGGAGGAGTTAATGCAATTGCAAACGGAATCCGGCGTTTCTGGGGCGATGATTGTACAACCGATTAATTTATTGTTCGACCACGCGTATCTCGAGAAATCTTTGAGAAAATTTCCAGGTAAGTTTGTATTGTGCGCATTGGCGAATCCGTCTGGGGATGCGAACGGGGAGAAAGAGTTGGAAAAGTTGCTATATCCAACGGGTGCATTTAAAGCTGTGCGTTTTAATCCTGGTTTGTGGCCGGAAAACGAGAAGATGACCAATGATATTGGTAAAGCAATGTTTCGTTTATGCGGCGAAAAAGACGCGGTGGTTGGTTTCATGTGCTTTCACGGGATTGACAAATCGTACGAGGAAATATGCGAGTTGATGACGGAGTTTCCGAAAACGCGCGTCTTAATCGATCATTTCGGGTTTGCTAAAGGCGCGAATGACCCGAATTGGCGAAAAGTGCTCTCTTTAGCAAAGTTTCCGCAAGTCTCAGTGAAAATCTCGGCACAGTTTCGAGTTGCGACCAGCAGTGAGAAAATAGATTGGCCGTACGAATCGACGTTCGAGCAAGTGAAAGATTTGGTCAGACATTTTGGTGCGGAACGATTAGTTTGGGGGAGCGATTTCCCGTTCGTCGTGAACGAGTGCGGCTACGTGAAGGCTTCACAAATAGTAAACGAGATTGAAGATTTAACAGAGGAGGAACGAGATCTGATTCTTGGTGGCTCGTTAGAGAAGATGTTTCCGAATAGCTTCTATTAAATTTCTATCGCAGAAAGATGATTTGTACTATTATGTAACATAGTATTTGTACACAACACTATATATACCGGCACGAAACAATGCTCTATTATTGTTATTACTATTTTGTCTCTACTACGGCTTTACTTTGACTCTGTTTTTGCTATCTACTATTCATCTCCTTAATCTGTTTCGGTGTAAACACGCCTAACTTCACCAACTCTTTCTGCGTTCGCTTCATGTCCCTTTTCAACATTTCGGCCGCTTTTGGACAGGTTGGGAAATACATCACAGAGTATATGATATGAACTAACGAATAGATTGCAAACACAACTATGCAAATCAATGGAAGGCACCAGAGAAACACATGCAAAGGAGAAGTAGTATCGAAGAAGTTGTGCAGAACACTTTTATTACTTTTCAAAGCTCCGCTCTGATGTAACAAAGATACCCAGACGGCTAAGAAAACTGTAAAAGTTATACCTGTGTTTGATTACGATGACGATGACGATGATGATGTTGAGAGAGATGATGTCAGTACACAACACTCAACATGGCTATAATACAATCTCGTCAAAACATAATCAAATTACGGAGAGAGAGAGAGAGAGATAAAAAGAGAAACGTACCCAACTGGTGTATTCGTCGCATATATTATTATTACTACTACTGCTACCACTACCACTACCACTACTACTACCACCACTACTACTACTACGATAAGTGGTAAGTAGTAGTTTCAAGCTGTCGAAGCAAACGCACCCGCGCGTGTAATTATGGCGCAACTAAAATTTTCTTTTTTGCTTCGTTGTTTTTCCTTCCGGCAATTTAATTCTCTTGATCGAGACAAAATGTCCGCATCTTCTCTCTCTCTATACGATACGCAATGAGAAAATTCCTCTCTTTTTTCTTCCTCTTTTTCTTCCACTCGTCAATCGTGACAGTCACACGCGCGCAACAAGATGTTTTCTCCGGGGAAGCACAAACGGCCGCACGAAAAGGCGATTTAGAGTACTTCCAAACTTTGCTCGATGTCGTTGACGACCCGATTTCATTCTTGAACCATCAAGAGCAATCGACGGAACAGACGCCGCTATTAGCGGCCGCGTTAGCTGGACAAACAGAAATCGTGAATCAACTGTTAGAGATTGGAGTGGACGTGACGATACCGGAGAAAGATGGGTACACGGTTATGCACGCGGCGGCATTTCAAGGGAGAGCGGAAGTTGTGAAAATTTTATTGGCACACGGAATAGACGCGAACGACGTCGGCATAGATGGATTTACGCCATTCCACAGAACGTTGTGGATGAGTTCTGAGAGACATCTGGAAACGATGAGAGTGTTCTTGGAAGATGGGAAAGTGGACGTGGATTTTGTCACTGATATCGGTAAAACTGGGGCGTTGATTACAACCGAGTTGAAAAACACGAAAGTGCTGGACATTTTATTGAGAGAATATGGAGCGAATCCAAACTTCCGAAACAAAAGAGGCGATGCTTTAGTGCACGTTGCAATTCGCGCGCAAGACGAGAAGACTTTAGACGTCCTTTTGAACAACGGAGCGGATATTACGTTGGAAGATGCAAAAGGGAAATCGTGTAGAAAGATAGCGAAGCAGTTGCGCAGTAAAGCCGTTTTAGAAAGAATCAATCGAGCGTATGAGGAGATCATGAATAATAATAATAATAATAGAAGAGAAGAGGAGAATAACGGTGGTGATGACGACGAAACAGGAAAACGTGAGATAAAAAAAGAAGATTTATAATTGTAGTATTTTAATAAGAATCGTCGTCTGCATTCGCTTGCAAAGCTTCCGACTCTCTCTTCAAGTGTAACACGACATGTTTTTGCGTCTCGCATATTTGGCGTTGGCTTTGAACCCCTTCTTCGTATAACCTCTCGATTTGTTTTTTCTTCTTTTTGTTATCTTCGACTGTTTTCGCGAGTTCCTCGATTAATAGCGCATCCTGTCGTATCTTGTCGCTCAACTCGCGTCTCTTCTTCATCAAACCTTGTAAATCTGTGTTGGTTTGTATGAAGAAAAGAGGCGAGTTTTATTGTCTCTCGTTAGTCGTTCGTACGAGGTTGAGAAAATAAAAAACAAAATAATAGAAAACGCACGCTTGTCTAACTCTGCGTTCTGATGCGCGTGCACGCGCTTCAAACTCGCATCTTGTTCGTTCATTTATTTCCTCACGATTTGTGTCGGCGAATGTTCGTTGCGATGGTACTAACTATTACGTCGCGTATCCTTTTTTTCGTCGCACCAGCAAGAGCTGTCTCTCTCTTTCTCTCTCTCTCGCTCCTCTCTCGTATTTTCGTTTTTTTCCCTCCAGAGGAAAAAAAAAGGAAAAAGTGGAGGGAAAAAGAAGGAAAAAGGGGCAGCCGGATAAAACAAATTTCGAAACGCGTTCTTCCCTCATACTTCTGTACGCGCGACAATACATATGACAGGTATGATGCTCAACCAACGTACGAGTGGATTTGTTGGCACCCCGACGGTCTCGAAATCTACTCCGCGTACCACCATGCGCACAACTTTTACGATAGAATCGGGCCTCTCGACGACGGCCCGAAACAATAAGCGTTCGAGAATCGGGAAAAAACCGATATCGGTACCGAAAGGCGTCACGTACGACTTGAAAGAAGGCAGTTTGAAAGTAAAGGTATGTTTTCTGTGTGCTTTACCATGGTTTTAAGGGAATCCAACGCTCGCGGCTGTGCTGAACGCGGGTGATTTCGTAATTCTAAAACCTCGAAATTTTCCTTTTGGAGGAGGGAGGTTTTTCCTTATCGAGACGACGTGGTGCATTCTCATTCTCTTTTCTTTTCTTTTCTTTTGTTCTCTTTCACAATGTTTGGAGCGACAAAATGTAGAAAAGAATAAAAACTCACCATCTGCATGTACTAATCTGTTCTTTCAAAACGCTCTACAGGGCCCGAAAGGTGAATTGAGCTTAGAGTATCCGGCGGATTACATCTCCATGAAGGTTGATGGCGAACAAATCCAGGTGGATAGAACGAGCTCGACGAAAAAGGCGAGAGAGCAACACGCTTTATACAGAACCTTAGCTAACAACATGTTCGTCGGCGTCTCTACTGGCTTTGAGAAGAAGTTGGTACTCCAGGGTGTTGGTTACAAAGCCGCCATGCAAGGTTCCAAGGCGGTGAGCTTGTCCTTAGGTAAAGCGCACCCAGACGTGTGCGAATTTCCGGAAGGCGTCACGGTTAAAGTCGACTCGCCGACGGAGTTGACGGTGTCTGGTTACGATAAAGCGGCAGTCGGTAACTTTGCGGCTATCATTCGATCAAAGAGAGTGCCGGAACCGTACAAAGGGAAGGGTATCCGATATGCGGACGAAGTTATCCTCCGAAAGGAAGGCAAGAGAAAGTAAAAAGAAGGGAAAGAATTTTACTTCTTCTTCTTCTTACAAAACTACTAGGATAGCACTTTGTTTAATAAATCTGTATACACAACTTCTAAAAAATCTACAATAAGCTCTCGTGCTTGCGCAGTTTGTGGCAAGGCACATTCTCCTCGCCTACATTCAAGGCAGTAGAGCAGGATTGATTGCACCCGAACAATAGCGCTTCGTCTTGATCAATCGGCGGCGGCGTCTGTCCAAAGTAAAAAGCGCACGACTTGTCCTCGAAATTCGGTTTGATAGTCAATGGCATATTGAATGTGTTCGTGAAGAAATCTTGCGTCGTCGTCTTGCACATGTTAACGCACATGCCGGTGCACCCAGACTCTTGCAACCATCTGCACTTTGTGATTTGTACTTTACTCGCGATGTTTTCGTTTAAGTCGTTTTCAGTCGTCGTCTCCACCGTCATCGGACCAACCATCCACGCGAAGACAATCTGACAGATTTTCGCGTTCAATTCTAAGCTAAACTTGTTCAGCGGAAACAGTTTTTGAAACACTTTCTCTCCTCCTGGTGGCATCAACGAGGTTAAAATGTCCATGGTTATCTGTCGCTGTCCATCTGGATCTCTGCCTTTCATTTGGAGAAAACATAAAGTTATAAACGCGTCGTAGGAGATGTTTGAAGCGTCGAAAGGGACATCTAAAGCCATGCTAATTTTCCTCATGAACCATCCCATTATGAACAAATCCAACGGAGAGTCCGTATATTTGATCTTATTGTTCGGTTGATCCCAGTTCTCTGGGAACTCAGCTTGCGCTAAACCGAAAAACGAATACGATTCCGTTTTGGCCGATGTCGTCGACGATGTTGAAAAAGAAGAAGAGGTTGACGCGGTCGTCGTCGTCGTCGTTGTTGTCGTTCTTCTTCTTCTTCTTCTTCTTCGAATGAAACCGTCGTTACCGTATTTAACTACATTATTTGAAGAAGAAGAAGAAGAAGAAGTGGTAGTAGTAGTAGTGCAGGTGGGAGTTGGAGCAGTTCGCAGCATCGCTTTTGTTTCTTTCTCTCTTTTTGTGGAGATACAAAAAAAAGAGGACGAGGAGTTTTTGCAAAGAAAGGAGAACAGAAGAAGAGGAGGACCATCAACCAAAAAAAGGCAAAAATTTAGGGCAGGGATGAAGAAAAAAGTTGACGATTTTGACGACGAAACACAAACACAACAACAATAAATCGCATCATCGCACACACACACACGCGCGTTGAGCGAGCGAAAAAAGAAGGAACGGGAGGAACGATGCGCGTCACGAAGTTTCTTCAAATGGCGGTGAAGAAAGGCCCGTTCGCTCGAGGAGGATTGAAATGGAAAGGACACGGCGCGTTTAGAGTCACGCAAACGAGAAAGACGAACGCGAAGAAACGACTGAAATACGTAAACGAAAACGACTCGGTGTTGAGAGAAGCCGCGGCGAATGATGCGTCGATGACGATGATGAGAGCGATGAATAAAGAGGGGGAGAGCAGTAGTGGTAGTGATGACAATAGCAAAAGTAGTACCGAATGATTGACGTCGTGGCAATAAGTAACGACGAGAGAGGAAGGTGCGTGGTGGCGACGACCGAGTTGAAACGAGGGACTATCGTTTCGGATGAAACGCCGCTCGTGTGGCTAAAGTTTACAGATAACGACGACGCCGACGCCGACGACGCCGACGATACAAACGACAACGACGAGTATTGTCACCGGTGTTTCGAGAGGATACAACAAAACATCTCTTCCTCCGTCGTCGTCGAGTGCGAATATTGTAAAGTTGAAAAGTACTGCTCTTTCGACTGCCGACGATTGGCCTCGGCCGAGTATCATTGTAAACACGGGGAGTGTTGCGCCTTTGAAACTGGTAAAGAAGCTGAAAAGAATGATCCAATACGCCATCGTTTCTACGATATGCCCAATCGGTTCGCCATACGCACGTATGCAAAACTAGGAGGGTGGACCGGTCTTGAAAAGACAATGGATGAGAAGAGTAAAGTTTCAGAAAGTCTACGTAGACATTTGAAAGACTGCGTGGCACACGTTACGGTATCAAGCACAGAACAAGAGGACAACAACCATTTCTTGAAAACGCTGTGTTCAAATACTCGAGCGTTAATGGATGCCGACGATGTGCTCGTAAAGGAGGAAGATTTTGTTCGAGCCGCGTACGCGATGCGAGCGAATGCCCACACGCTCTATTCGAGTTGTTCAAATTTAAAGAAAAAGATAGGCGTTGGTTTATTTCCAATCTTATCGCGTTCATTTAATCACTCATGCGATCCAAACGCGGAGTTTTTTAATGTTCATCTCCGTCTGCGCGTTCGATTAATACGCGACGTGCGTAATGGGGAAGAGATTACAATATCCTACCTGAACAACGAGGAGAACAAAAAAAAGCGCCAACACCGTCGGGAGATGTTGAAGAAACAGTATAATTTTGAGTGCGCTTGCGTGAGGTGTGTCCGAGAGAAGCAACAAAAAGCATAGAAGAGAGCGTTTTATAGAGAAATAGAATTTTATTTAGGACTACCACCATGAGACGATTACGAATATTGAAACCATCATCATCATCATCATCACAAAAAACAACAATGTGTGTTGAATATGGGATTTGAACCCATGCACTTTCGTATTGGAGCCTAAATCCAACCCCTTAGACCAACTCGGGCAATTCAACTTTTTACTTAAATTTAGGGTTCTATGCAAAATTTAACATATATGTATCTCTGTATAAAATTCTCTCATAAAGTGCAAAAAGAAAAAAACCAGCCAACACGCCGACTTCTCACGTTATTACTAACCGCAATACTATTGGCGCCCAACGAGGCTTAAATGCGCTGTGCTGATGGGA
>MDTE01014716.1_pt1 | contig 12993 bp, 9 predicted proteins | sample 811231 | NCBI WGS metagenome assembly MDTE01 (sample SAMN05326651, study PRJNA326480) | marine metagenome | isolation source: seawater | place: Indian Ocean: Red Sea | collected 2010
CTGATATTCCTGAAGATGATCCGAGAAATCCTGCAACAATAGCAGATAATGTTGGAGATAATGTTGGAGATGTTGCAGGAATGGGGGCAGATTTATTTGGGTCATATGTTGCAACTGTTTTAGCCGCTATGCTTCTTGGTCACTATCTAATGCAAGATATGATTGAGTTAGGAGAGAAAGCAGTTGGAGGTATATTAAATGGACCAATTTTACTTCCAATGGCAATTGCAGGAGCTGGCATTGTAATTTCTGTCATTGGAACAATGCTTGTTACAATTAAGGATAATAAGGCGAAAGAGGATAAGGTCATGGCAGCCTTAAATAAAGGAAATATTACTTCAATAATTTTAGTTGCTGTGTCTAGTTATATTTTAACATTATATATGCTTCCGAGTAAAATGATGATGAAATTTTTTGGTGAAACTCAACCAGTCGAAGTAAGCTCTATGGATGTTTTTTATGCTACAATTGTTGGTTTGATTGTTGGTGCATTGATTTCATCAGTTACTGAATATTATACAGGATTAGGAAAAAAACCAATTCTAAAGATTGTTCAGCAGTCAAGTACGGGAGCTGCAACAAATATTATATCTGGATTAGCTACAGGAATGATATCTACTTTTCCATCTGTTTTGTTATTTGCAGCAGCAATTTGGTCATCATATGAGTTTGCTGGTTTTTATGGAGTAGCAATGTCAGCATCAGCTATGATGGCAACAACTGCAATGCAGTTAGCAATAGACGCTTTTGGTCCAATATCTGACAATGCAGGAGGTATAGCTGAAATGAGTGAGCAAGACCCAATTGTTAGAGAAAGGACCGATATATTAGATTCAGTTGGAAATACAACTGCTGCAACAGGTAAAGGTTTTGCAATTGCTTCTGCAGCTTTAACCTCTTTAGCTTTATTTGCTGCTTATGTAACTTTTACTGGAATAGACGGAATAAATATTTTTAAGGCTCCAGTTTTGGCTATGTTATTTATAGGAGGAATGGTTCCAGTTGTTTTTTCTGCTTTAGCAATGAATGCAGTTGGAAAAGCTGCTATGGAGATGGTATACGAGGTAAGAAGACAATTTAAAGAGATTGCAGGAATTATGGATGGAAAAGGAAAGCCTGAATACGATAAATGTGTTGATATCTCTACAAAAGCATCATTAAAAGAAATGATGGCTCCAGGCATGTTGACTATTTTGTTTCCTCTAGCAATAGCATTTTTGCCTATGTTATTTGGTATGAATAACAAAGAAATTGCTGAAATGTTAGGGGGTTATATGGCTGGAGTAACTGTAAGCGGTGTTTTATGGGCAATTTTTCAGAATAATGCAGGAGGCGCATGGGATAATGCGAAAAAATCATTTGAAGCTGGAGTTGAAATAAATGGAGAAATGACTTATAAGGGCTCTGAAGCGCACAAGGCCTCAGTAACTGGTGATACTGTTGGAGATCCTTTCAAGGATACTTCTGGTCCTTCCATGAATATATTAATTAAACTAACCTGCTTGATAGGACTTGTTGTTGCACCAATTTTAGGTCATGAAAAAGATTGTGGTTGTGATAATAAAAAGCCTCATTCAGCACAAGAAATCAAAATTGAGAATACAATTAATCAAGCTAAAGTAAAGATTTTAAAGGACGAAGATTTTACAAAATAAGATACTGTAATTAATTAAAAAGCCAGTTTTAAAAACTGGCTTTTTAATTATAAAAGCAAATTGTATTTGAAGTAAATTAATTAAAAGAGTCCATTAACCTCCGCATCAATTTTTTCAATTATAAAGCTAAGATCTTCATCATTTTCAGCGTAGTTTAGATTGTCAACGTCTATGATAAGCAGATTTCCTTTGTTATATTCTCCAATCCATGCTTCATACCTTTCATTAAGTCTAGTTAAATAATCTAAACGAATACTATTTTCATATTCTCTACCTCTTTTTTGAATTTGTTCCACTAGTTTTGATACAGAAGCCCTTAAATAGATAAGTAAATCTGGTCCGTCTATAAAACCATCCATTAAATTAAAAATATCCATATAATTATCAAAATCTCTTGAGCTCATAAGCCCCATTTGATGTAGATTTGGAGCAAAAATTTTAGCATCTTCATATATTGTTCTGTCTTGAATATATTTTTTTCCAGATTTTTTGATGTCAACAATTTGTCTAAATCTACTATTTAAAAAGTAAACTTGTAAATTGAATGACCACCTTTGCATGTCTTTATAAAAATCATTTAAATACGGATTGTTTTCTACATCTTCATAGTGGGCTTCCCATTTGTAATGTTTTGAGAGCTTTGTAGTCAAGGTAGTTTTTCCTGACCCGATATTACCTGCTATTGCTATGTGCATTTTCTTTTTTTTCACTAAGATAAAAAAAGAAAATCTTCTTACACATACTAATTATTAAGAACTCAATTATTGTTGAAAACTTCTTTTTTGTATGGACATAAGTTCGTTTGCAATACTTCTGTTTGGCATCAAACGAGGTATTTTATTTTGCCCACCAAGTTTATCTTTTTCTTTTAGCCATTTAAAAAATTCATTTTTTTTAAGAACATTAAATTTTGGTTTTTTTAGAACTAAATCAAATTTTCTTTTAGCTTCATAATCTGAATTGATTTTTTTTATTTGAAGGTCAATTTCTAGCATAAAAGAATTTAAATTTTTTGGCTCTTTGTAAAACTCAATGAACCATTCGTGTCCCCCTGAACCATCTTCTAAAAAATATGGAGCTACTGTGTACTCTTTTATAGAACAATCATGTAATTTACAACATATTTTAATTGCATCATTGGTATTATGTATCATAAGTTCTTCCCCAAATGAGTTAATGAAGTTTTTTGTTCTTCCAACAACTTTAATTCTATATGGCTGAATAGTTGTAAATTTTATTACATCTCCAATAAGATATCTCCAAAGACCTGTATTTGTGCTAATAACTATTGCATATTCTGTACCTATTTGTACACTTTTCAGACTGATTGCTTCGTATATATTTTTTTTGAATTTATTCATAGGAATGAACTCATAAAAAATCCCATTGTTTACCATCAAAAGTAATCCTAAACTTATTTTTTTATCTTGAATTGCAAAAAATCCCTCGGAAGCATTGTACCCTTCTAAATAATTCATTTTTTTACTTGGAATTAGTTTTTCAAATTGTTTCCTGTATGGTTCAAAATTAACTCCTCCGTGCATATATAATTCTAAATTAGGCCAGATTTGAGTTATATTTTCTTTACCGCTTAATTCAATTACTTTATTAAGTAGTAAAAGCATCCATGAAGGAATACCTGTAAGGTTAGTAATATTTTCTTTAATAGCCTGTTTTGCAATACTATCAAGCTTTTTCTCCCAATTTTTCATTATAGCAGTCTCAAAATCAGGTACTCTGTGCATTTTGACCCAACGAGGGAACTCATATAATAAAAGGGCAGATAAATCCCCTTCTTTATATATTTTGTTTTTATCTGTTATTGCCCCTCCAAGCATCACTCCTTTACCATTATATAAATTATTGTATTGAAAGTTATTTTGATAAATGCATAGCATGTCTTTTCCGGATTTATAGTGGCAACTTCTTAGACATTCTTTTGATATAGGAATGAATTTACTTTTTCCATTACTTGTTCCAGAAGATATTGCGAATCTTTTAATTTTTCCAGGCCACAGAATATCTCTTTCTCCCTTTCTGATTAAACCAATATATTTCTCTAATTCTTCATAGGTACAAATAGGAACGTTATCTTTAAAATCTTTATAGTTCTTAATATTATTGAAGTTATATTTTTTACCATACATTGTTCTTTCTCCATTCATTATTAGATAGGAAAAAGTTTGATCTTGGTATTTTATTGGATTAGAAATAAAATCATCAATATCTTTCTCTCTTTTTTTTAACAAAAAATAAATTATAGAGTTTTTTAAGAACAAAAGATAGAATTTTTGTAGATTTAATTTTTAAAAATACAAAAAAGATGTTTGTTAATTGCTTAAAGAAGATGGATACTGAGTTAAAAGAGACAGTTCATTATTATCTTAATATCCATGGCAAAAAACATCATATGAATGATTACATTGGACAAGAAATACTAATTAAATGGAGTGGTAAGTTTTTTTGTTATTGTGGAAAAGAGAAAAAAAAAATCTACCGATCAGGTTTTTGTTATAATTGTTTTTGGACATTACCACAAGCATCTCCCTCAATTTTTAAGCCTGAACTATGTACTGCTCACTTAGATATTGAGGAAAGAGATTTAGAGTGGGAGAAAGAGTTTCAGTTAAAGCCTCATTACGTGTATCTAGCAAATTCTTCAGGATTAAAAGTTGGCATTACAAGAATAACTCAAGGAATTACTAGATGGATGGATCAAGGTGCAAGTCAAGCTATTCTTTTTGCGAAAGTTCCTAATAGAAGATATTCTGGAGATATAGAAGTTGCGTTAAAAAAACATGTGTCAGATGTTACAAACTGGAGAAAAATGCTCTCTGGAACTCCTGCAGATATTGATTTGTTAAAAATTAAAAACGAGTTGTCTAGACTTGTTCCTAAACCATATCAGAAGTTCATTCTTGAAGATAATAATATTACTAGTATTAAGTATCCTGTATTGAAGTTTCCCAAAAAAATTAAGAGTGTCAAATTAGATAAGTCTCCTTTTATTAAATCTAAACTAAATGGTATTAAGGGACAGTATTTATTGTTAGAAGATGATCAAGTTTTCAATGTTCGTGCTCATGAGGGATATATTTCAGAATTTTCTGTAACTTCACCATCACAAGAATTGTTATTTTAATTTAATAACATATGGTATTCTTGCTTGAATTTTGTCAGCTTTTAGAACTTCATTTATTGGATTTATTAAATCACTTTGTAATCCAGTTTTTTCAAGAACCAGAGCAGCAATGTCTGTATTAGCATTTAAACTCTTTGCAATATCAACAAGCAGAGATTCTTTTTCTTTTGGTAGAGAAATAATATCATATGATTTAATCTTGGCGAGATTGGCTGCTATTTTAATTGCTTTTTCAATTCCTCCATGTTTGTCGATTAAACCAATATTTTTTGCATCATAACCTGACCAAACACGTCCCTGTCCAATTTTATCCACACTTTGTTTACTCATACCTCTTCCTTTACTTACTTTTGAAATAAATGTTTCGTAAGTATTATGTACCATTTTTTGAATTTTTTCCTTTTCAAATCTAGTCAAGGGCCTATTAATTCCTATGTCGGCATGTTTATGAGTGTTTACAGTGTCTATTGTTATTCCAAGTTTGTTTTTGTAAAATTCTTGCATGTTGGGGATCATTCCAAAAACACCAATAGATCCAGTTAGAGTTGTGGTGTTTGCAATAATTTTATCAGCTGCACAAGCAATATAATAGCCCCCACTTGCAGCATAATCTCCCATTGAAACAACTAGAGGTTTTTTAGTTAAATAAGTTTCTCTCCATATTACATCAGATGCTAAAGCACTTCCTCCACCTGAATTAACTCTTAATACAATTGCTTTGATGTTTTTATCTTTTCTAGCTCTTTCTATTGCTTTTGCTGTTGTTATGGATCCAATATTATTTTCATCTCCTTCTCCTGAACTAATTGATCCATTTGCATAAATTATTGCAATTTGTTTTTTGGATTTTTCTTTCTCTTTTTCTTTAGTTTTATTGTAATCAACTAATGAAACTATATTTAGTGTTTTCGCTTTTGAAATTGACTTTAACTTATTTTTAACTTGGTCTTCATATAAAAGTCCATCAATATAATTTAGTTCAACACATTTGTTTGGATTTTCTAGGCTAATATTGTTAATGTGTTCTTTAATATCATTTATATTGATATTTCTTTCTTTTCCAATACTTTCAAGTATTGTATTTGAAACAGAATTTAACAATAACGACATTTGTTCTCTATTTTCTTCACTCATTTTTTCAAGCATAAATGGCTCAACGGCACTTTTAAATTCACCGTGTCTAATAATTTGCACATCTATATCTAATTTTTCTAGTAATCCTTTGTAAAACATTTGAGTAATAGACAAGCCTTTGAGTTCCATCATCCCTGCAGGGTTCAAGTAGACTTTGTCAGCAACTGATGCAAGATAGTAAGCAGATTGAGAGTAATTCTCTGAGTAAGCAATAACTTGTTTTTTTGTTTTTTTAAATTCTAGTAGTTTATTTCTTATTTCTTCAATTTGAGAAATTCCTGCATTTACACTTGAAGTATTTATATATATAGCTTTTATATTTTTGTCTTTCTTTGCTCTTTCTATACTATTTAAAACATCTAGTAAAGCTATAGTTTTTTTTACATCACTATTTAATACTAATTCTTTAATTGGATTGTTAGAGACTCTTTCGACAACTTTAACTTCTGACAAGTTAATTTCCAAAATACTGTTTTTTTTAATTTTTATTTCATCATTTGAGCTAAATACAGCGATTAATCCTAATACAAGAAGAGAGAATAAAATTAAGCTTGTAAACATGCCTACAATAGTTGAAAATATATTTTTAAAAAGTGATCTCATATATTGTTTTTTATTTTTATAAAAATACAGTTTTTATATCTTTAGGTTATTACTTTTCTTATTATATTTGATTAAATTTAGTTTTTATGAATACAGTTTACCTTCAACTAGGCAGTAATTTGGGAGATCGAAATTTGTTAATTACAAGAGCATTAGAATTAATTAATAATCATATTGGAAAAATTTTACAATGTTCTAAAATTTACGAAAGTACACCTTGGAGAGTTGATGGTCAGAACAAATATTTAAATCAGGTGGTTGAGTTAAAAACAAATCTAACTGCTGATGATATTTTGTCTCAAATTCATGATATAGAAAAAAAACTAGGTAGAGTAAGAGTAGAGAAATGGGGAGAGAGATTAATTGATATTGATATCATTTTTTACAACAACGATATTATTGAAAATAAAAATTTATGTATTCCTCACAAGCATATGCATCAAAGAAATTTTGTTTTAATTCCAATGTCTGAAATTGCAGCAGATATTGTACATCCAAAATATAATAAAACAGTTGCAGAGCTTCTTGTTGAATCTCAAGATACTGAAAAAGTGAGTGAGTATGAAATATAATCATCTCGCTATTGAAGGAAATATTGGAAGTGGAAAAACTACACTAGCAACTATGCTTGCTAAAGAATATGATGTTCGTCTTATTCTTGAAAAGTTTTCTGACAATCCTTTTTTACCTAAATTTTATAAAGATCCTGAAAAACACGCCTTTCCTTTAGAACTTTTTTTTATGGCTGAACGGTATCATCAGCTAAAAAAAAATAAGGAACAAGATATTTTTAAGCCTCAAAAAATATCAGATTATTTTTTTGTTAAGTCTAAACTGTTTGCTAAAAATAATTTGCAAATTGATGAGAAGCAATTGTTTGATAGATTTTTTGACATTATCTTTTCATCTCTTGAGAGTCCAGATTTAGTTGTGTATTTGTATTCAAGCATTGATCGGCTTAAAAAAAATATTATTAAAAGAGGAAGGTCTTTTGAATTAGATATTTCTAAAGACTATTTAAGTAATATTCAGCAAAACTATCTTGATTATTTAAGAAAGCAATCTTTGTTTCCAGTTCTTTTGCTAGATGTAACTAACGTTGATTTTGTTAAAGATCAAACAGTTTATAATTCAATTAAGAGAGCAATAAATAATACATATTCTGTTGGAATTCATAAAGTAGTATTATAAAAAAAGCTCCATATTTATATGGAGCTTTTAAATTAATTGTTTTTTGACTAATTTTATTTAGTCATTTCAATAAATTTTTCATTAGATCTGAGATTTAAAAATTCTAGATCATTTGCAGCTTGTTCTTTGTATTCTGGACAAGACCTAATTAATTTGTCTAAATTAATTAGCGCAAGATCATCATTTCCTTTTCTATTCATCATCACTGCATTTAAATAATTACCTTCACATCCTTGATTATTTATATTTCCGTAAGAGGAATCTCCATTCAATAGTCTTGATAAATGTGCGTTATAAGATGTCTTACCTTTATAAAATCTTGCAGCTTTATTATACTCTCCTTGTCTAATGTCTAAAATTGCTTGATTATGTTCAGAAGTTTTTGCTTGATCAAATAATTTCTGCGCTTTATTAAGTTCTCCTTTTCTAGCAGCAATTATTCCTTTATTAGTAAGAATATCACTTGTTTTTCCCCCAATTTTTTCGGCTTTACTTAAATACTCTAATGCTTTTTCGTCATTACCATCAGATATATAAAGACAAGCTATATTGTTGTATCCTCTCCAGTCATTATGAAGTGTAACAGCATTGTTATATATATCTTTTTTTACATTAATATCGTCAGTTAGAGTTGCTGCAAATAATAATTCTTTAATACCTAGATCTTCTGGCTTTGTAGTAGACAGAGTAGCTATTTCTTCATCGGTTCTTTTGGGTTCAAATGACTTTATCTTTATAGTAGCTTTTCTAAGTTGAGGAAGAATGTCATTCTCAACTGCTTCGTAAATTTCTGCAAGATCTCTAATTTGTTGTTCCCTTTTATTTACATCGTCTATTGAATTAACTATTCTGTTGATAACATTCTTGTCTTTTAGATTGGAATTGTCAATAAGATTTTCAAAACCATCCCAATCTTCTCCAACTGATGTGATATTATAAAGCTCTTTATTGTTTGCACCATCTACTTTTAGTGATCTTAAAAGACGCTTAGTGTAGTTTACAGTACTGTTCATTCTATTTTCTGAGACATTGTCATTTATATTTACAGACCCTTCAGGAGATGCGTAAGAAATAATTTCAATAGAGTGAGTTTTATATCCTTTTTTAGCAAATTTCTTTAATTCTTTAATATCTTCATCACTTTTTTCAGTAGTTCTAATATTTGACTGATTAACTAAGAAGTAAATTGTAGCAATTTTTTCATCAAATGAGATATGCTGATATCCATGATTTAGGTTGCCCAAAATTTCATTATTCTGTACTCTTGTTGATGTTGCAATTACTCCTTGGGAGATATCAACTGGTCCAAGAGTTTTTTCTTTATCTTTAATTTTGGCAGTAGCTCTTAGTTCAAGACGAGAGTTATACATATTATCATTGTAATCTATTGCATCATTGTAATTAAAATTTCCACCAGCTGCTTTAAAAATTGTTGCTTCTCCTCCTGTAGCATCTTCTCCTTGAACTGTAATGCTTTTAAATGCTTTTTCTCCTCCTTCGTAAACTAGTACAGGAGTAAATTCAACAGTGGCTTTTTTAGCAAAATAGTTTTCTTCGAATTCAGTATTAAGTTTTAGATTAACTTTTCCTCCATGAGTTTCTAAAATTTCAGGTGTTGTTGTAAATTTTACTGTGTCATATTTTCTGGCCATCTGGTCTAGAGCACAACTGCTAATTAGAAAAATTAATAGAGTTGCTGAACATATTTTTGATAATTTCATGATGCTATGATTATTTTGTTTGATTTATGCAAAATTAAAAATTTAAGTTAAAACATGTCTTGCTATGGCACTTCTTTATACACAATAATTGTTAGTAATTTTTAGATATTAAAACAATTAATTAAGTTTGCAGGTATATATAGTAAGTTATGAAAAACTTTTTTGTCATTCTTTTTACTTTTGGAATTTTATTTTCATCATCTTCTCAAGAGTCTTTAATTCAAAATAAGATGAATTCTAATCTAAAGATTTCATCTGATTTATCTAATAAATCTAGTAAAAGATCTTTTGATTGGCAACATGGCTGGAGACTTAATTTAAACTATGGTATTACAAAATTCACTGGTGATGTAACTCAGTATGATCATTATCCAGCATATCAAGAACAAATAGATTTTAGAGAACTATCTTCTGCTGTGAGCCTAGGAATTACTAAAAAAGTAAATTCATTATATTCTATTTCGTTAGAGTACTTAAATGGTAATTTTAAAGGTTTAAGAAGGGCTAATGAGTATCTAGGGCTTGATGTTTACGATAACTATAATAATTACTCTGGTAATGGAGATAAATTTTCTACATCTTTTAACGAGTTTGATTTGTTAGTTAATTTAAATTTAAGTAATGCATTCTCCTTTTTTCAAAAGAATAGAAGTAGTCAAGTGCTTAGATATTATGCAAAATTTGGAATGGGATATAATGTATTTAATTCAGTTAGAACGAATTTGATTTCAGATACTTATATATACAGTTTTGGTTATGAGGATGAGGGATCAAATGATGCAGAAAGTTCTTTAGGAACAAACAAGAAACCTTTTTTTGAACAAACTAAAGAGACTGTGTACGTCCTTGGATTGAGAGGTGAATACAGGTTAAATGAAAAAATGTGCTTATTTATTGATTACACCAACAGAATAGGTCAAGGAGATAAATGGGATGCATCAATTATGAGTACTCAAAATCCAAAGGATAAATTTTCTTTTTTATCAATTGGATTTGTTTATGATTTAAGTGATTCAAAAGAATCAGACTGGACAAGTCCATTAGATATGTTAAAGCAAGATGTTGGCGTACTTAAAGCAGATATTTCAGGTTTTACAGATGATTTGGACAATGATGGAGTTGCAGATGCTTTTGACAAAGATCTAAATACACCTTTTGGCGTTCCAGTTGACGGATCTGGTGTTCCTTTAGATGTTGATATGGACAATGTTCCGGATTACATGGATGTAGATCCGTTTTCTAATAGAGGAGCAATTGTTGATGTAAATGGTGTTGAGTATGACTCTGATAACGATGGAGTTCCAAATAGTAAAGATCTTGAAAGTAATACACCAATGGGAGTTATTGTTGATAGATATGGAATCGGCTTAGGGTCTGTATCCAAATATTCTGGTGGATATTTACCATCCGTTTATTTTGAATCAGGTCAATCAGTAGTTCACTCCTCAAATGAAAAGAAACTTGCTACCATCGCCTTAGTTTTAAAAAATAATCCCAAGATGAGATTAAGAATTAATGGACATACTGATGATGTAGGAGACGCTAAGCTAAATAAGGAACTTGGCTTGCAAAGAGCTAAAGCAGTGATGTTTTATTTAATTCAAAATTTTAATATTAAACAAAGTAGATTTGAAATTTATTCAAAAGGAGAAGAGGATCCACTAAGAATTAATAGAAGTTTGTTGTCACATGAAAATGAGAAATATGATCAGAAAACCAGCGATAATTTGATAAATCGAAGAGTAGATTTTGAGATTATTTTTTAACTCTTAATTTTTTATTTATTTCCCAAAGAACAATTCCAGTAGCAACTGAAACATTTAGTGAGTGTTTAGTTCCAAATTGAGGGATTTCAATTATTTGATCACTATTTTTTAATATTTTTTCACATACTCCATTAATTTCATTTCCAAATACAATTGTTAAATTGTTATTTGAAATTTCAATATGATCTAAGTTAATTGATTTGTCAGTTTGTTCAATTGAGACAATAGTATCGCCTTCTTTTTTTAATTTTTTTAATAATTCAAAAGCATCTGTTTGATATTCCCAATTAACAGAATCACTTGCTCCTAATGCAGTTTTTCTAATTTCTTTACTTGGAGGACAAGGAGTTATTCCACATAGAAACATTTTTTTTATTAAAAAAGCATCGCAAATTCGAAAAATAGAACCAACATTATGTGCACTTCGAACATTATCTAAAACTACATTAATAGGATTTTTATCAATAAGTTTAAATTCTTCTAAACTGATTCTTTTTAATTCTATAGTTTTTAACTTTTTCAACTGTGTATATTTGTAAAACTAAATTATAATTTTTTTGAAAAATAAACAATCTAAAAAAATAAAAGTTACTCCTTTAATGAAGCAGTATAATGCGATTAGATCTAAACATCCTAATACTATTCTGTTGTTTAGAGTTGGTGATTTTTATGAAACTTTTGGAGAGGATGCAGTTAAAGCATCTAGAATTTTAGGTATTGTTTTAACTTCAAGAAACAATGGTGATTCAAATATTGAATTAGCAGGTTTTCCCCATCATTCTTTGGACTCTTATCTTCCAAAATTGGTTAAAGCCGGAGAGCGAGTTGCTATATGTGATCAGCTTGAGGATCCCAAAACAGCTAAAGGTATTGTAAAAAGAGGAGTCACAGAGCTTGTAACGCCTGGAGTTTCATACAATGATTTAACATATGATTCGAATAAAAATAATTTTTTAGCCTCAGTTTTTGTAGTTAGAGACACTGTTGGAGTGTCTTTTTTAGATATATCCACTGGAGAATTTTTAATTTCAGAAGGTACTATTGATTATATTGGTAAGCTTTTACACAGTTTTGAGCCTAAAGAAGTAATTTACCCTCGTCAAATAAAAAAAATTATAAATTCTTTAACTAATAAATATTGTACGTTTGAGCTTGCTGATTGGATTTATGAATTTGATTATGCAAATGAAAATTTAATCAATCAGTTTGGAACGAAGTCACTTAAGGGATTTGGTATACATAATCTTCAAAAAGGAATAATAGCAGCTGGTGCTATTTTACATTACTTAAAAGAAACTGAGCATAACCAAACTAAACATATTCAAAAATTAACGAGGATTGAAAAGTCAGAATATGTCTGGATGGATAGTTTTACTATAAAAAATCTTGAGCTTTTCACATCTCCAAACCAGGAAGCAATTACACTAATTGATATTGTTGATAAAACAAAATCTCCTATGGGAAGTAGAATGATAAGACGTTGGTTAGCTTTGCCATTAAAAGATTCAAAAGAGATTAGTGACAGACATAAAATTGTTAAAGAACTTGTTGGTAATAATTTTTCTTCTGAAAAATTAGGCGAGTATATATCAGTTGTTGGAGATTTAGAAAGATTGATATCAAAAGTTGCTACAAACAGAATTAATCCCAGACAATGTGTTCAGCTTAAAAAATCACTTTTAGCGCTACAACCCATTAAAAATATTTGTGAAGATTCCAACGAAAAATTACTAAATGAAATTGGCGCTAAAATCAATTTATGTACAACAGTATGTGATAAG
>MDTE01138806.1_pt1 | contig 12993 bp, 7 predicted proteins | sample 811231 | NCBI WGS metagenome assembly MDTE01 (sample SAMN05326651, study PRJNA326480) | marine metagenome | isolation source: seawater | place: Indian Ocean: Red Sea | collected 2010
GCAGCACCAGCAACACCCTGAGCCATAGCTCCAGTACCTTCCATTCCTTGGGCTAACGAAGTCATCATCCCTTGCAACAACTTAATCTTGTTAGCTGCTTGCATATCTGCTTGCTGCTGTGCCATATTGCCAGCTTGTAATGCGGTGGAAAATGATTCTGCGATGTTCATTATTACACTCCCCCTTCAAAATCAGCCAACAGCCTAGCAAATCTTTCACTGTTGATATTCATCTGTCTGGCCATATTTTCCAAAGTAGTCTTGAACTGTTTATTAGTTTCACTAAGCTCGCTGTCAGGAGTCTTAAACAGGCTAGCCAAACTAGTGGCTAACTGGGTCTGTTTCATCTGCTCTTGTTGAGCTTGCATCGCTTGCAGATTCAGGGTTGAACCAAGTTGATTTATCAGGCTTTGATATTGCTGAGTAGCTTGTTGTTGTTGTTGACCTAATAATTGTGTTAGGTTAGCATCACGTTCATATCCTATCCGTTCCTGTTGAGCACGACCAACTGAAGTCCCCATTTGTCCAGACCTAGTAGCTGAAGCAGCAGCAGCTTGTCTCGATATATTAGCTCGCTTCTCCACTTGTTGCATGATAGCTCTACTGGCAGCAGACTCTTGACCGGCTGCTTGGGCCTTCAACTGAGGTTCCAATGCCCTTATCATACCCCTCTGTTCTTTCATCAAACTTTCTAACTTCTCTTGCTGCTGTTTCTTTTGAAACAAGTCAACCACAAAAGGGATAGCAACAGATGCTGCAGTCACATATGGATTACCACCACTTGCCATTAACCCGGGAAGCATCTTACTAAGGAACCCACCCCCAGTACTAGCAACAGCACCAGCGGTAGCTGCACCCATCATAGGGTTTGCAATTGCAGAGGGAGCCATCTGTGCAAGAACCCCGGGGATATCGCGTAAAGTTTTTACACCTGGTTGATAAACTTGAGGAATTGTCCTCGCTAGGCTGTTGGGTGGAGAATATGGTTTTATCGACATCAGATCACCTCCTGCAAATTAACTTTATATAGTTTAGGACCACTACGGATATACATGGTAGCGGTTGTTGAGCCACCTGACTTGAGTAAAGCAACTTTGCTTTGCCCATCATTGAATGTCTTAACACTAGGCTCAGAAGTTATCTCTCCCAAGAAATCAGGTGCTTCACCCATCCTAGTCTCTATTGCTGTACGCAACATTGGTTCTGTGTCTATAGGTAACCTCATCATTCAAACCCCAACAACAACAACTCATCAGGCCCTGAGGCGTTCCAATTAACTTTAAACCTGCAAGACTCTGATAAAATGCGAAGCCCACCATGATGATTCCTGATATCATTACTGCCAGTAGCTGTAAATGTACGGCCACTAGTCGTGCCATCTTTCGCTGTAGCAGTAGCCGTTACTGATGGCACAGTAGAACTGTAGTTAAATTCTAAATGGTATTTCCTCCATTGCTCTCTTCTGCCAGATGCAATCTCATGAGTCTCAGCCAAAGCAGGAATAGCAACACCATTATCTGTGGCACCATTATCAAGGATCAATGCTCGTTCATTGGACGACGATAATCCTGAGGCATACAAAACATGGGAGTCATTAACAGCTAAATCCCTTAGATACTGAGGGCTAGTCGCAGTCAACATATACTTATAACTCTTCCAGAAAGGGAACTGTTCACCCATGTCAAGGATGAATAAATCCGTAATCCTACCAGAACTAGAGGCGTCAGCTATCTCAACACCTACAACAATATTTCTTTTGTAAGATACAACCTTTACCACCTTAGTCACACCATTAAAGATGGACTGGTTGATATCAGAGATCTCTCTAGTTGCACCAGCAGGGCTAAAGATTTTTAGTTCTTGGTGGTTGTTATAATAGAACAAGCTACCTTCAACTTCTGTTACCATGTCTGAACTGGTAACACCTTCTGAAGCGGAGATGTTTCTCATCTGCAGATCAGGTGGTGGATTGAGTGGGCTATACCCACCAGTTAGCATCGAGATACTATTCCTGTGAAAAACTACCAACCCTTCACGCAAAGCCTTTATGCCTGTGATTGGACGGTTCATGGCAAAAGTATTCAAGGCAGGGAAGTAATCTGGGAGGCTATCCCCCACTTGCCCAAAGGAAGCTGACTCAGTTTCTAACCTCATACTGAAATAAATTGTATCACCCTTGAAGCCCCACATCCTTTCATTCCAATAAGTCAAATCTTTTAACCCAATAGAATTACCATCTTGGTCAGCTACTGTAGGCAATGTAGATGTAGCAAGGAAAGAAGGGAGCGATGGGCCAGAACTTAACTGGACATCATCAGTAAAATCAATAAAAGAAGATGGGGATGAACCTAGATCATAAACCCTGTAATAATTTTGGCTAAGCGTACTTGAACCTGAAGTGCCAGTAACTATTTGCCTGTAAACACCAATACTAGTAGCAGGTGAAGTTAGGGTAGGGAATGACGAAATCATTACACCTCTAGCATTATCACGATCTCCAGTGAAAAATATATCCTTAATTAACACCAAGCTAGACTCAAGGCCTTTGCTTCCCCAACGATAGGTTATACCGTAGTTTTTGGAAATAGACCCCCCATCCTGGTCAGCAACATAACCACCATAGTCATTACTGCCAGTAGATTCATTTAATGCTGCAAATGGATAATTAATCTGGCTTCTTGGCTGGCTATGTGCAAACCTCAAGCTGCCACCACCAGAAGCTGTGTCCCATCCAGCAGTAACAATCGCATCATCATCATGGGCTGATTGGGTAGAATTAGATTGACCTCTAGTAACTGACAGGGTGTTAGAGTTTTTGGAGTTGACAGTTATTATCTCACTGCCAATTTTTATATTGGAACTGGCTTCTATCCTACTCGCATCATCAACAGTTATGGAAGTATCATTTGCAGAGATCCCTCCATTTAAATTAGTGTTAACACCAGCTTTTTTTTCTTTCAAAACCATGCTTGAGTTAGCAGAGTTTACCCAACTCCATACACGGGCCATTTGCCCTGCAATATTTGTCGCACCTGAGTCATCAATTGCCAACTGTTCATTTTGCAATGAACTGTCAGCCTCTATAACAACAGAATATGTTGTATTAGCAGCCAACAAAACAGGATTCATTCTTATAATCAATGGAGTGTACGGGCCAGTAGAGTCTGTAGCGTCATCAGTTGAGGTGTTATCAAAGAAACTCGAGACATGCCGCCAGCCCGTATCAGCATCATCAGAAACTAAGATCCCGTTAGGATCTCCAGTTGTAGAGTTAACACCTTCTAATCTACACTTTAAATTACCATTATCAATAAACGGATTATCTATTTTAATCCAAACAGTTATTAAGTTTATAACTATAGCAGTAGAACCAACAGTGAAATTCTGACTAACTCCAGCCCCTAACTTTGCTCCACCATTGCCACCCCAATCATTAGAAGCGTTATTCTGATCATTGTCTACACGGTTACTGCCAGAGAAATCAGGAACGCCTGTAGGGTTGACAAGCCCCGCTTGGTAACTAGAGCTTGAGTTGTAATCCGTCCATCTCAGGTGATCATCAACACTAAAAAATACTCTATTGTTAACCGTCTCAAAATTCACAGACAATGGATCACCAGTGTCTTCAGCGCTCCCATCTCCAGAATTATATATTTCAGTATCACTCCCATTGGAAACTCTGAACCTCCTGACTTTATAGCCAGACCCGTCAGCTTGAGCAGTTACATAGAATATAAACTCTAATAGGTGATCATTAACATCTCTTAAAGTGGTAGGATAAATATGAATTAATTCAGGGTTGGACGAATCTGTGTCCACATACTGAGCTGGATTGTTTGCAGACAGTTCCGTGTAGCCATTACGAACACGAAGTGCGGGTGGGTCTTGAACCAAGTCAAGATTCTGCATTTGACGCAGAGACTGAAACTTGGCTTGACCCACCGCATCACGCTGTAGACCGCCCATCAACGCTTGATCTTGAAGTACTAGCGGTCTAGCCATGACTAACCTTTAGGGTGGCGCAGACGTGGACCACTTTCACGATTGGTGCTGATAATAGGATTGTTATCGCCAGGTGTAGCTGGACGACCAAGCTTAGTACCAACATCGCTTCGCTTTCCACCTTGAGGCTTGGTTACAGTTCTACCACCGCCACCACCACCACCACGTTTGGATGCATATCCTCTCATTTCTTTTCTCCTTTAATTAATAGGAACGTTAGTATAAAGACCTGGACGAACAATTCTTCCCGGTCTATCACGAACAGGAGTATCAGGCAAGTGCCTTCTACCACTGGTTGAACGATGGAGCGAGAAGTTGTAAGGCTCCACCATTCCTGTTTCTCTGCGTTTAGCTATCTCAAAAGCTTTGGTTATCAAAGCCTCTGAATAAGATTCAGGCAACCCCACTGGTGACCTGACATGTTTAGGTTTGCTAGGAAAAGCGTAATAAACAAACCTCAAATTCTCTGTACCTTGGGTATCAGAAGCGTTAGGTATAGGAAACAGTGTCACTGAATCCAAGGTAGGTACACGTTGCTCGATCTGGATACTGTCACCACTAATAAAGTTTTCTCTGTATATAGAGTAACTATCAATCGCTATTATACCAGAAATTGCATTGCTTACAGGAGTAGTTAAATGAACATCTTGGTATAACTGATAGCTCAAATTAAATGAATCAGCGGTGCTGTTTGAACTCCAGTCAACTGTATCAGTCTCATTTGCCAAGTATCCAGTATATTCTGAACCGTTACCGTCTTTAAGAATGAATAAGTACCCCGTGTATGTGCCATTATCATTACCAATTGTAGAAGCAACTTGGTTATTGCTATTGATAGTGCCAATGTAATTGGTGGGGCTGGTCAAGTTTATGTTAGTTCTAATATGAGTTTGCTGATTGTTACTAGAACCATCAGTAATATAAATTAATCCTGCAGACAAACTGGTTGTTGTAGGGCCAGAAATAAGCTTGTCTACCCCTCCAGTCATACCTTCAGACGCGTCGCTGACTAATTGGTTCCCAGTAGACAGATCAAGCAAGTCAGCTTTACCTAATCTTATATTAGTTTTGCTTTGGATTAAACCGTCTGTAGCAGTGCTTTGCGTGCCACCGTCTTCAACTCCCGTGATAAGCTCCTCAACACTCATAGGTGTGCCACGGACAAAACCTTCATGCTCCAAAGTTACAACATTGCCAGAAACAGAAGAGTCAATAATCACCAACCAAGACCTTCTAACTTGATCATAAATTATTTGACCAGCACCAACTTTGCTTCTAACGTCACCACCCCAAACAGAATCTTGACCGCTCTTCATGGTTATCCTAATCTTATTACCAGAGGGCATAGGTACAGTCGTAGCATTACTAGCACTGTGATCAGGGGTCTCAATATAAACTGCACTTAGGTTGGGTGTTGATGACGTAGAATCTATTGACAGGATAGGGTACAAGGATTTTAACATCCTGATCTCGCCTTCAGCTTTAGTGGTCTTATTAAATATATAGTCACCCACATCCACTTGGGTTCCATCTACTGTCGTAGTTAAAGGAGCATCACCTTGAGTAAAGTACTCTACCATGCCAGCACTATCTGCTACTGCAGATATCAGCACCTTCCTAGAAGATGATTCAGACAGGCTGTAACAGCTAGGAACCGCCTGATAGCTATGGTCTTGGTACTTGACCAGCTGATCATAAGCGATGTAATCCAGTTGAGCCCTAGGGTTTCTAGGGCTAACATATTCTACGTCCAGCAACTTACAACAATCTGCAGGTAACGGGTAATCCGCTTGACCCTGAACTACAGAGTGGTAGACCTCACTAATCTGAGCACTACCCCTACGACTTTGATCCAAAGTTATTATCTTAGTAGCTTCCCATATGTCCTCTACCAAGATCGCATCACTATGTAACGGATCTGTGTCTATAGGGTATTTGGGACCAGTAGTCCTAGGCAAACCAAGAAGGTCTTGAAGCCTGTTAAGCACATACAATAACTGCATAACATAAACCCCTTATTACTTTTAGCTACCGCCACCTGTAGGTACTGTGGGTGGATTAGACCAAAGATTCAAAACAGTCTGTGTTCCGTCATGATTAGTCAAATTGAGGTTGGTGGGACTAGTATGGCTAATAGATAGGAAATGGCTCATCATCAAGTTATTAGTTTTTGACACATCAGTTTGCCATGTGGTTGACCTAGTATTACCCTGGTACACACCAGACTCAAAGTTATTTTTTTGATTAGCATCAGCAGTAGCACCTTCAAAATCATCTGATGATTGCAGGTCAATAGTGGCTACTATCAAATTAGTGACATTATTACTGGAATCAATGGGCTTTAAGTGTGTTAAGTAATTACCAGATTCCTGACTATCCAGTGTCAATGTCTGACCGGTATTGATTCTAGTTTCAGGTGCAGTGTAATTAAGGAAGTAGGTGCACCATCTTGGCTTAAAATTTAAATTCTCCGTAGCACCACCGCCAACACCCTTATAAATAAAGAACGTGTCACCCTTGACTTTTTGTACCATTGTACTTGAGCCACTCACATATGATGCATAATTAGTAACAGGGAACATGAAAGTCGAATTGGATGTGCTAGTTGACAAGTTGGGTAGATATGAAATCATAACACCTGAAGTGCTACCATTATTACTACCTGCTAACATGGCACTTGCAGTGTTCGCATCGCCAGCAGACACGAATGAGTCATTAGTGGCCCTATTGAAAGCAGTAGTAGCACCACCATAACCATAAGATGAATAGTTGCAAGCATGAGCACTAGTAGAAACAGTATTGTTAGTGTTGAGAAACGAGTCTACGTTGGTTTGTTTATTAGCATCCACAAGCGAGTTATTGGCTGTACCCCCATTATGCTGTACTGCAAATGCATTAATACAAACACCGTAACAAACGCTCCTCCACTCCGTCATGGTATACTCTTGCAAATAAATTCTAGGTATCACTTGCTGTGCATCTGAGTTGACTTGGGTGTTATAGCCAAAGCTTTGGTTTTGAGATGTCGAAATACCACTAGTTAGCTTAGAGTCTTTATGGTAATTGGCTGACATAATATAAGGCTGTACGTGTACACTATTATCACCACCAGACGCCACTGTTGCCGTCGTGTTTCCATCACGCGGTTCACCACCACCAAGCCAAGGAGCAACAACAGGTCTTTTTAAGATAGCAGAAACTACACGGTATGAATAACGATTTGCATGTTGAAGGCTATTAGTTAAGCCAGAGCCAGGGGCATCATACTCTTTAAAGTTATGGGCCATCTGGATCTTATAACTAAACGAGACTGAATCATTGGCATCTATCTCATATTTGACAGAATCAGTTGAGGAGGGTTTTTGGTTTTGATCTCCATTTCGCCAGTCATATGTAGTTAACCCATTAGGGAAACCTGAACCCAAAGTGCTACCACTGCCATCATCGACAACCCTGCCAACATATACGGGCCTCATATAACTACCGGGGATACGGTTACCACCCCTATCTTGAAACCTGTAAGGATCAACCCTAAACGACTCCATGTCGTTACTGTTCGCTACGGTAGAAGTGTAATTAGTACCATTGGCATCTATATTTCCAATCCCTAGCCCGTATCCAGTAATCAACCCAACTTCATGAATCCTGTAGCACATCGACCCCTTGATACCGTAATCACTAACATCAGAGAGGGTAGGTGCAGTAAGGTCGTTATTTGCCAACTTAAATATCTGGTTAAATCTGCCAGCCCTATTACTCTCAACAGCACTAGCCTGAGATCGAGTTCCAGTTGGAACTCTCCTGCCATTTAACGGTGCTCCAGTAGCAGTAGCTATCGCATTTGGCTGTCCATAAGCTTGAGAAGGTGTTAACCCATCAGCCACGAACTCAATCTCATCTAACCTTGGCGAATTATCATCAGAGGTTGTTCCTTGGAACCCATTGCTGGTAGAGGTAGTGTTATTTGAAAAATGGACTCTAGTATTACCAAAAACATAACGATATACATACCCATCGTTTTTATCAGTAAAATCAGAAGCTTCAGCATCTGCGTAGGATACATTAGTGTAACGATTAGTCTGCTTAAAAACACATGTGATTTGCCTTGGAACAAATGGGATCATAACATGAAAGGTGTTACTCGTTCCTGTCTCTGTCACCACCTCACCTGACCATACCAATGGCATACCAATTTCAGACACATATCCTTCGCTATAACTAGCTGATGGCAATAAGAAATAACCACCATCCAAGCTATTGTAATCATTTATGTTAGGGTGTACTAATGACCCCACTTTATACCTCGAGCCTGAAGCAAGCATTTTGTAAATTTCTGTTACCCACTTCTTGCAGATGGCATTCTCTCTTTGCATCACATGTTCTCTACCATCAGGCTTACGGATGGTAACAGTGACAATCCCTTTTATATCCATATTTAACATGAATAACTCCTATGTACCTATCCTAATACCTAAATAATTATTAACAATAACCTTATCATTAGAAGTAAATGCAGAACCTAAGGTTATAGGGAATCTACCAGCCACCTCACGCCCCTCAAAAAAGTTCTGCTTGTATGTTGTTCCTGTGTAGACATCATTATTCTCAGTGCTATCTACCCAAGGGCTGCTACTGTTATGAGTATAGTATTCTATCATAATAGGCTCAACTAACAATGACCCATAATCGCCTGACCAGGGAGTTGGTAGTGTCCCAACCACATTGCCATTCTCACCATAATAATTAACTCCAGCGTCTGAAGAGTTCCAACCGTCAGCATTAGTCACAAAGCCAAGCTTGGTCATAGTGGCCAAGGTAGCAGATGTGCCAGAACTGATGGCCTTAGGTGTAGTACATTCTGCACCTCTAATCACACTAATTTCTTGTGCGGCAGTAGCGTGATTTGATATAGAAGTTTCATTAATATAAACCTTTTCATATGTGTTATCTGTACTTATAATCCAAAAAGTCTTCTCTCCTGCCAGAAGCGAGTTTGCAACAGATTCTGTAGGAACCACAACTTTAATAGTAGTTGCGCTATCAGTTAAACCTGAAGTTACTTGCTCAGCATGGAAAGAAGCCACATCTGAAAGGTCGCCAAAAATAGCAGCAGACCTGATTTGGGTGCCAAATGAATTGGTACGTGCTGGAGCCTTGGCCACAGTAACTCCTGAATTATGGTTAGCAGCTGTTGTGTTATGAGCCCCCCTAGTCACGGTAACAGTCGTCCCGCTAACATTACTCACGTCCAACAGCTCATTCCCAATACTTAACACATGTTCAGTGCTTAAGCCTGCGTTGTTCGCCACATTAATAGTTGTATCAGTGGGTCCAATGCTACTAGTTATAGTTGAAGAATAAGCGGGTACCCAATAAGTACCAGAACCATAACCTTCATTACTCTGAATTGCATTTTGATCTTCATACCCTATAATCCTAGCCAACCTATTTAAATAGGCATCTGTGAACCCGCCATAAGTTACAGTAGAATCATTGTCAGAGAGAGTCAGCGAATAACTAATACCAATATCAGAAAAGTTATGAATAACAGCATCAATCAAATCTTGAGGTAAAGAGTTGCCAGACACACTAGCCAAGTCCTGCTTATCAGACGTCAAGCCTGAATCAATTGTATCAGTACTTGAAGTAACCGCATAGCTAGTAAGCCTAATGGCATGGACCTTCCTACGGCCTAAAGGGTTATTCTGTTCAATCACCTCAGGCACTGGCAGCATATTATCGCCATTATCATAGCCTTGGTCATAATTGAACTGAGCCCATGGAGCTGCATTGTTCTGCATCAAAGTGTAAGTAATTGTAGCTCCACTAACAGAGACTTTTAATGGGTAAACCTTTACTTTTTTTGACCCATTGCTTGAAGTTCCCCAAGGGCGATCTCGACCAATAATCTGCTCACTGTTATTATTAGGATTGTAATTAGTGTCAATGTGGCCAGCCAAACTGTACACTCTTGATTCAGCATTCTGGTTACTGCTTTCAGAACCCATCTCAAGAATCAGCTTGCTTGGCCTTGGGTGAAGCTGAGTGGAAAGAGGCATCTCCCCCGTAGATATCAGGCGGAATAACCCATTATTCCTATTTAACCCTATAAAATTATGATAACTGATAGCATTAGACTGTCTGTATACTTTGGTCGTGCCATCACGCCTATCTCTAATCGTGAGCTTTATCTCACCTTTTATTCCTATAGCCATGTAGATCTCCTATTTATCTAACCAGACATGCTAAGATTCCAAATGAACCTATCCATACTTCCACCAGTTACAGAAAAGCTACCTTCACCCCAAACAGCTTTCATTGAGCTTGTCCCACCAGTAGATCCTAAGATCCAGCGTTCAGGATAAATATCTGTGTCAATTTTAACAGTTGCATTATAAGACCCATTAGAACCTTTCCAGTGGATGTACCCCATACTTAAAGTCGTATTGTTACCGTCTTTTAGGATATACCAATCTGGCCTACCTTTAAGCTGATCAACTGGACCAATCGCATCCCCTCGCAATACACAATCAAAGAAGAAACTGGTATCATTTGATAGATCCATCTTATTTATATTTGTGTCAACTTCATCTGATCCACCAGACACGCCAGAACCACTCATTATCAATTGGCCGGTATAACCTAACCCCCAACCACCAAGGCTATTCCGCTCTAATGGGTGAGACCTCGCACTTCCGTAAACAACACCTAACAGGTGCGTACCATTATTCAAGTAAGCCCTACCACCTTTCCAGTGCGCTATCTCAGGGAACGGAATCAGCCTGTCCCCTATGAATGGGCCAATCCCATGTGCTGGATACCTGCTAAAGTAATTTTTAGTAAGGGCTGGAGTGTTAAGCAACAACCTCATAGTCCCTTTAGATTTATTGTCAGCATTAGATACAGATAAATTTTGACCATCACTTGCACCCAAAGTGTCAAAGATCCTACCGTATGCAGGAACAAAAGCGTTACGATGAGACCTACCAGATATTAACAGATCAACAACTTGTTTTGCAATAACTCTCGCAAAATCTGAGTCACCAACAGCATCAGGATATCTAATATTATGGCCAAATTCAAAGAAGTAAATATCACTCAAATACTTAACAGATAGATTAAGGTTAGCATACCTACTCGTAATTGTATAAATTGGAGTAGGTGTAGGGTCATTCAGCCAAGCCTCCTCTGATGGAGGGATCGCTGGTGTAGGCTTAAACACAGGTGGAGGTGTCGTGTCAACAGGTGGGTTGGGGACATAGAACATAGTCTGATCTTCAACAATAAAATTCTCTAGCAAAGGCAATTCACCCACAAGATGGAAATGCCCTCCCGTCATAGAAATATTAGTACTACCTTCAGATATCTGGAAATTTAAATTCTCAGGCATTGTGTAATATTGCTGGCTTTCAGATCGTGGGACAGTCGAAGAAACATCAAGGCTTAAAACAAGATTCGCTTGTAACTCGTTTATTGTGCCTTCTGAAATAGTGGCAGCGTTAGACTCACTGACAGTCCCAGATACAAAAGATTTATGAGACTGACCAAACAGTATCGAGTTATCAATCAAGTTCTCAGACACAGAAGAACTTAATACATTATCAGTGACAGTCAACTTTCGATGCAAGATCGAGCTAACAGATATATCAGCAGCCAAAGACTCACTGACAGGTGAATCAGGTTTGGAAAGACTGGATTGACCCAACACTAATGATGATGCTGGACTGTTATCAGTAAGGGCTAAACCAAGAATAGTGTTAGATTCAAGGGCATTAATCGACCCTTCTTCGTAAACTGACGACATGTTTTCTTCATACAGATGAGCACCTAACTGAGAAATATTAGAATGCCCTGCTTCAACCTGTGAAGAGTTACTATCAACAACATTTAAACCAACAACAACAACATTCACCCATGAAGCTGGTTCGTTGGATTCATGGATTGAAGTCTCAATATCAGATTGCGAGATGGTAGCACCAACAATAGAAGATGAAATACTGGAAAGATTCATTGGTGAGGTGTAGGTTATTTCATTAGCTCTAAGGCCAACCACAGAGTTGACATGCCTGACCATCCCCTTACCTTCTAATATCTCAGCATCTACTGAACTGTACTGCGATGGGATTGAAATGCCATGACGAGACAAGCTAGAACTAGAAAACTCTATTGAACGCCCAATATTATAGACATCCTTCCTGAACGCAATTATTAAAGGAGGTGACTCTATGTTGTGAGGCAGATAAACAATTTCAATATGAGTTAATTTATCATCCCAAACATCATAAGCTTTTTGTCCAGCACCAACATACCCTTTGGCTGAGATCATGAAATCTACACGACCACGCAAAGTACTAACGAATATATCCTGCAGTATATAAGGGTAAGGCCTAGACTTAAGCAAAATTACACTGTCATGCCCATTAGACAAGGCTGACACTTCTGCACCAGACAAGCTTGACTCTGGCCAATAAACAAAGGTTGAACCCTGCTTTATTTCATGGACTTCTGTTTCTAAGTTATAATCAGAAATGGAAAGATCTAATACTGAGTCAGCGACACAAACAATTGGATTAATATTCTCATATATATAAGCAGAGTTTCTTGCCCCAGAAACAGTGATCTCATCTACAGAAAGCAGACTGCTAGCAAAAATCAAATCTGAAGAAACACTCTCACCTGCCTTCATGCCAGCAACAACATCATAATACTCAAAACCTTGAGCGTTTTCTATGATGGCACCATCAACATTGTCCATGGATGGTAATTTAATTTGGCTAACAGAAGAACTCGACAGCTCACTGGATGTAGTTACAACTTCAGCCAACCTCAGCCCAATAACAGAATCAATAGGCCCCTTCTGAGAAGATGCGTTAGACGTTATTAAAGCAGACAGCGACTCATCAAGACTATCAACAGATAAATCAACTAGGCTTGAACTAGAATGAACCCTGTCATAACTAGAAGAATCATCTAGCTTCAAACCAAAAACAGA
>MDTE01189248.1_pt1 | contig 12992 bp, 11 predicted proteins | sample 811231 | NCBI WGS metagenome assembly MDTE01 (sample SAMN05326651, study PRJNA326480) | marine metagenome | isolation source: seawater | place: Indian Ocean: Red Sea | collected 2010
GCGGGCGCCCGTAGTTTCTCATATGGTCTGGTATAAGGTAGGGGCGGCCGATGAGCCCCTGGGTAAGTCAGGGATCGCTCACTTCTTGGAACACCTGATGTTTAAGGGTACCAAGTCCGTACCCTCCGGAGATTTTTCTCGAACCATTGCGCGTCATGGCGGACGCGACAATGCCTTCACCTCTCAAGATTATACCGCATATTTCCAAATCGTTGCTCGGGATAAACTTGAGTTAGTAATGAGACTTGAGGCAGACCGGATGCAAAATTTGATCTTAACCGACAACGAGGTGCTTCCAGAGCGTGACGTCGTTCTCGAAGAACGCCGATCGAGAACCGACAACAATCCCGCTTCGCAGCTTTGGGAGGCAACACGTGCGGTGCTCTTCCTTAATCATCCATATAGAAATCCGGTAATTGGTTGGAAACATGAGATCGAGGGGCTGAATACTTGGGACGCCATTAACTTTTATCGGCGGTACTATGTCCCGAATAATGCAATTTTGATTGTTGCCGGTGATGTGAATGCAAAAGAATTGAAGCCGCTTGCTGAAAGAATTTATGGTACTATCCCGCCCGGCGAAGAAATTTTACGAACTCGCGTTAAAGAACCCCCACAAATTGCCAGAAGACGTGTCGAGCTTTCCAGCGATAGGGTTGGGCACTCTAGTATCTCGCAAACCTTTCTGAGCCCTTCTTATGCCACGGCTTCGGGTGGTAGGGCATATGCGCTGCTGGTTTTGGCTGAGATCCTCGGTGGCGGTACTACCGCGCGATTATACCAAAGTCTTGTGGTTGATCAGGAAGTTGCGTCTTCTGCGTCAGCTTGGTTTAGTCCAGACGCGCTAAATTATGGAACTTTTGTAGTTTCAGCATCGCCCAGGCCAGGTGTGCAGATCGAGAAAGTCGAACAAGCGTTGCAAGCAACAATTTTAAAACTTTTAAAAGACGGTGTATCGGAGGAAGAGCTAAAACGTTCTATATCGTCGATGGTAGCGGGTTCCGTTTATGTAAGGGATTCTCTTAGTGCCGCTCCAAATATTTTTGGCCAGGCCTTATCTACTGGTCGTACGATTGCAGATGTTGAATCCTGGCCAGACCGAATAAAGATGGTAACGGTTGATGAGGTAAATGCGGCGGCGCGCGTGGTACTCCGATCTGAGAGTTCAGTAACGTCGATATTGCGAAGGAAGCTAAAGGCGGGGGAGGGTTAATGCAAAGTCTCTCTCTAAAATCTGGAGTTAATTTCCTTACGTTATTGGTTTTCGCGGTGTTCTATTTAATTGTCACGCCTCTACAGGCTGTTTCTATCAAGGAAGTGCGCAGCCCGGGCGGTATAGAAGCTTGGTTAGTTCAAGATAAAAGTGTCCCTGTCATTTCGCTAAACTTCGCATTTAAAACAGGAGGGACCGCTTTTGATCCCCAAGGCAAAGAGGGGCTGGCGAGAATGGTTGCGGCCATGCTTGATGAAGGTGCAGGTCCTTTAAACTCTCAGGAATTTCAGAAGCAAATTCAGGGTACCGCCGCGCGGCTTCGTTTTTCGGCTTCAACTGACAAATTTCGAGGGTCATTTCGTACGCTAAAGGATCGTAAAGATGAGGCATTCCGGTTGCTTGGTTTGGCACTTACAAAACCAAGATTTGACCAGAGAGCTATTACCCGAATTCGTGGGCAAATTATTGCCAGTATTCAGAGAAAAACTAAAGACCCAGATTCGATTGCGATTGCTGCCTGGTATAGGGAGGCTTTCCCTGATCATCCCTATGGTAACCTGGGTGACGGAACTGTTAATTCCATTAAAGCTTTAAACAAAAATGATCTAAAGGAATTTATGTTAAGGCATGTTGTCCGGAACTCACTATTTATTGCTGTGGCGGGTGACATTTCCTCGGTAGAATTAGGACAAAAGCTTGATCAGGTATTTTCCAAATTACCGTTAAATGGTTCTAGAGAGAAAATTATGAAAATCTCTCCTATGGCAACCGGGAGAACGTTAGTGATCGAACGAGCGATCCCACAAAGCATTGTGATATTTGGGCATTCCGGTATTAAACGGGACCATCCCGATTGGTATATTGCGTCCGTTATGAACCGAATTTTGGGTGGTGGTGGATTTTCATCTCGCCTCATGAAAGAGATACGGGTAAAGCGGGGATTGGCTTACGGGGTCTATACATATCTTAATCCTTATGACCACGCGGCGACGTATATGGGGCGTGTCGCGACAGCTAATGCACGAGTTGCAGAGTCACTTAAAGTAATTCGTAGAGAGTGGAAAAAATTTGCGGTCAAAGGGGTAACGGCTGAGGAACTTGAGGCGGCTAAAACGTATATCAATGGCTCATTCCCATTACGTTTGGATTCTACACATCGCATTGCTAGCCTTCTCCTTGCCGTGCAGGTTAATAATTTGGGCAAAGATTATCTCACTACACGTGCGAGCTTGATTAACGCTGTGACACCTTCAGATATAAAGAGGGTAGCGAGAAAGATTCTAAAGCCAGCGGCGCTGAGAGTGGTAATCGTTGGTCAACCGGACGGTATAAAAACTGATCACTAATTTTAGGAGTATCTTTCCACGTTGAAGATGTTTCTTCTTTAAAAAATTTCTAAAAATTATGAAATTAAGAATGTTTATCGAACTTTTTAAAATATGATTATATTTCAGACTAGGTATTCAGATTTTGGTGAAGATTTTCATCATTTGGGCGTCTAGAATTATCGACAATAAATTTTCGCCAGGCGATGACACCTGCATCACTGAGCGATAATTGTTCTCTATCAGAGCGGACCTTTTCCACAACTCTTTTATCCTGATCTGAGAAGATCAGGTCATGCGTCCAAGATTGCCAGAGGATCCAGCTTAGCCTGTCAAAAAAAGTTTTTATGGTTGAGTGCCGACGGAAGGCATTAAATGAATAAAATAGTGTGGTTTCGGAATCAATGGGGGTAACCCAACGGCACATGAAGTAATCGCCAGATGGCCGGCCTACTAGTGTCACCGTTGGAAGGAGCGACATATGTCGATATTTAATCCCATATCGTTTTGTTGCTTGAGATGATTGCGGGTCCAATTCTTGCCCACGGCCGAGGGGCTTCAACCTTCTCCAGAAAGCTTCCTTGGGAGGCGGAAAGTGCCCTAGACCTGGATAATCTGATTCTGTTATTCCTCCAAGCGCTCTATAGCCGAGGCCCTTTGCATCTTTTAATGGTATTGTTTTCACCCTACTCGCAAATGGAAATATAGGTTGAAAAATTAGCTCGGGTGAATTGCGGTGTAAAAATGGCGCATGCAAGTCGTAGCAGAGATTGTCATTCAAGGGACGCCAATTACAATGATATGTTCTCCAAGTGGAAATTGTATGCCATTCATCTGTGTTGGCTAAACATTCTGGTAAATCTTCTTGGAGTGGGACAGCTTCCATGTCTCCCACAAATAACCAAATGACGCCAAGGTGTTCACGAACCGGATAGGTTTTGACTTTTGCTTCATTCGGGATGGTAATTCCGGGGCCTTCCATTAGTTTAGCGACGCACTGCCCTGTCTCGCCCGAGTAAGTCCATCCATGATAGGGGCAGGTTAACGTATCACTATCTGGATAAAGGCAGCTTCCCTCGGAGAGTCGTGCCCCCCTATGCGCACATTGGTCGTTTAATGCATAAATTTTGTTTTTATTACGGAAAAGTACTACTTCCTCGCCGAGCACCTTGACGGACTTTGGACGACCTTTTCTTAATCGTAGTGAAGCGAGAACAGGGTACCAATAATTGCGAAGACCCAGTTCAGGTAACCCAGTTTTGTTGTAAACGTTTTTCTTAAGAGGGTGATTTGAGCTCATTAAGGTCTCAATAATTTGTTGATGTACAAATTGCTATATGAGGTGACCAGTTTATGTTTAGTGAACTGGATATCTAAATTTCTAAAATATTCCCTTACGTATCAAATTTAGGCCAATAAACAATAAAACAAAATATAGACACACCCGGAATTTTTCTTCTGACACCCTATTTCTAATTAGCCACCCAAACCACATACCTAACGCGGTTGGAATTAGAGCTATTGTGGATCCAATAATAGCATTATTTTGTAACCCACCTTCTCGAAAGAGTGCGAATGTTAAAACTAAACCCGTAAATAAGAACTGAATTCCGACCGCTTGAACAAATATAGATTTTTTCATTTTTAACAACTGGAAGTAAATCGCAATTGGAATGCCAACCGCTCCTGTAGTACCCGCTAAGAAACCCGACAAAAGTCCAACGAATGGTGATACGAGAGGAATGGAATTTTCGCTGATACTAAACCGGAAGGTTAAAAGGTTATTTATCGAATAAAGACAAACTACTATTCCTAGACCAATCAATAAGTATGTGGGATCAAGACGATATAGGGCATAAGCCCCTACAAAAATACCAACCCCTGCAGCCAGTAACATACCCCAAAATTTTCTAATTAAATTTTTGAAGTTGCCGCCCTGAACGGCCTGAATCGAATTTGTAACTATAATTGGAACTAGTAATAGGGGGATAGCGATTTCAAAATCTATGACAATAGTCATCAAAGCTATAGCCGTCAGGGGCAGCCCCATGCCAACAACGCCCTTTACGACGCCTCCACAAAAGAATGCAATCCCTACGGTAAAAAGGACGTATAACTCCACGGCGAACCCCTTAACAATATTGTTAGGTTTTCGTTAAACTGAACTGCCAGCTGTGTCGAGTGGAACGAAAAATAATTATATATAATGTTTAAATTTCCCACCGGTTTTTCACTGCTCGCCTTTCCACGATTCGTGCAGGGGTTTAAGGTTATGGTGAAAGGCTTCGTCTATGCAATACGTACAATTAACCTCATCCTGCTTGTCAGATGTAATTGGTTCATCTGGGCTTGGCCGCGAGCGATTTGAGGCGGAACTAAAACGTACCAAACCGATACTTGAGGAGATACGTGAGAGATATTCTGATGAAAGCTCTTCACTGTTGCACCTTGCAGAACAAACAGATGACATTGTTGCGCTAGAACCTATTGCGGCTCGATATCGTGATCAGTTTGATCATATTGTTATCATAGGTACTGGTGGTTCAAGCCTAGGCGGACAAATGCTATGCAGCCTTGCTGTCCCTGGCGCTAGCCCAAGGCATAATCAACCAGCCTTCCATTTTTTAGCAAATATTGACCCGCATAGTATCTCAGTTATGTTGAACCGATTGCCGCAGTCCCGAACCGGTTATCTTGTTGTTTCTAAATCCGGTTCGTCAGTAGAAACCATCGCACAGTTTTTGATTTGCTTAGAAGCAGTTAAAGTAGATGTGGGACAAGTAAAGGTTGCGGAACACTTTACGGCAATTACTGAACCAGGCGAAAATCCTTTACGCAGCATTGCGATCAAACACAAAATTGCGGTATTGGACCACGACCCGAATATTGGGGGGCGTTATTCGGCTCTTTCGCTCGTAGGTTTATTGCCGGCAATGATTTCTGGGTTAGATGTCAGAGCACTTCGTGCCGGTGCGGCGAGTGTTCTGAGGCCTATCCTGATGGACGAAGAGCCGGAAAATATTGAACCCGCATTAGGGGCGGCAATCTCTGTAGGGCTTGCAACAGACAAAAACGTATCGTCTACAGTAATGATGCCCTATGCCGATAGGCTTGAAAATTTTGGGCTCTGGTTTCGTCAGCTTTGGGCAGAAAGTTTGGGAAAGGACGGTAAGGGAACAACACCGCTAACCGCGAGGGGAACTGTTGATCAGCATAGCCAGTTGCAACTTTATCTTGATGGGCCCAGTGATAAGTTATTTACTCTTATTATGCTTTCTTGTTCTGGTGATGGCCCTTCTGTTGAGCCCAAACTAGCTGTTGATGAAGCAATAGCATATCTATCAGGAAAATCAGTAGGCGACCTAATGGATGCAGGACAACGCGCCACAGCGGAGGTCTTGATCCGTAAAAAGCGGCCGACGCGAATTTTTCAAATGAGTTGTTTGGATGAGGCCTCGATGGGCGCGCTGATAATGCACTTTATTCTGGAGACGATAATCGCAGCTCATTTGTTCGGTGTTAATCCCTTCGATCAGCCCGCTGTGGAAGAGGTTAAAGTCTTAGCTCAAGAATATTTGTTAGGTCAGGGGCGTTGAAATGACGATCCGGCTCTTACCTGAAGGGACTATAAATCGGATTGCGGCGGGGGAAGTGGTCGAGCGTCCCGCATCCGCCGTCAAGGAACTGGTTGAAAACGCTATAGATGCCGATGCAGGTTACATTGAGATTGGGATTACCGGAGGGGGTCGTAACTCAATAATTGTCGCTGATGACGGATTTGGTATGTCTCGTGATGAACTGACGATGGCGGTGGAACGTCACGCAACCTCGAAATTACCTGGTGATGACCTTCTACATATTTCTTCACTTGGCTTTCGGGGGGAGGCATTGCCGTCGATTGGCTCAGTTTCCCGCCTTAAAATTGAAAGTCGTTCGCGGGGTTCTGAAGCTGCTTGGTCTATCGCTGTAATCGGCGGTGAGAAGGAAGATGTCAGGCCGGTGTCTCTTGGGGCTGGCACACGTATTGAAGTTAGTGACTTGTTCTTCGCAACACCTGCTAGGTTAAAATTTCTTAAAACGGAACGGACAGAACTAAATCATATATTGGATGTCGTCCGACGACTTGCTATGGCACACCCAGAAATTGGCTTTTCGGTCTATGACGAGAGAGGAAAGCGCCTTCGGCTCGATTCAGTGCAAGGTGACTTATTTCATGCCCGTCTGGCGCGGTTGTCTGACATAATGGGACGAGATTTTTCGGAAAATGCTCTAAGTATTGATGCAAACCGCGAGGATATAAATCTCACAGGTTATGCAAGCTTACCAACTCTCAATAAAGCGTATGCACGGTCCCAATATTTGTTCGTGAATGGGCGACCAGTTCGTGATCCATTACTTATCGGCGCAGTGCGGGGGGCCTATCAAGACCTTTTGGCGCGAAATCGTCATCCTATGGTAGCCCTTTATCTCGAAGTTCCAGCTTCATTTGTGGATGTAAACGTTCACCCAATGAAAACGGAAGTCCGGTTTCGAGACGCTGGTTTGGTCCGTGGATTAATTGTTGGAGCGCTGAAACATGCATTGGCAGAGGCGGGTCATCGGGCATCAACGACGGTATCCGCGCAAACCTTAGGTTCATTCAAACCTGGAACTCTGCCACCCGCTGGTATTCAGTCTCATAGGTTGCACTCAGGGGTTGGCGGTATAGCAGAACCGGTGGCAAATAATGATGCGCTGCTGCCGGGTACCGATGTACCTTCAGCGTTGGCCTCTCAAAACACCGCCGGGCTTTCTTCAGCTAGTGTAGACGAACAAAGTGTTTCAGAGTCATTTCCCCTTGGGGTTGCTCGCGCTCAGCTTCATGAAACTTATATCGTTACGCAGACGAGCGAAGGTATTGTAATTGTTGACCAGCATGCGGCGCATGAGCGGTTGGTGTATGAAAAAATGAAGGAATCATTAGGTTCTGGAGAGGTGGTACGTCAGCACTTATTGCTTCCCGAGGTCATAGAGTTGGAAGAAGCACAATGTCTTCGGCTGGCTGAACGTGCGGCAGAATTTACAGAGCTTGGCCTTGTTATCGAGTCCTTTGGGCCGGGCGCTGTTGTCGTCCGCGAAGTCCCGGCAATTCTGGGAAAAACTGATATTGTTAGCCTAGTCAAAGATTTGGCAGATGATTTGGCCGAACTTGGGGTAGGTCTAACCTTGAAAGAACGACTTGAGGAGGTCTGCGGGACGATGGCCTGCCACGGTAGTGTCCGCGCGGGCCGCCGGCTCAACCAATCTGAAATGGACGCAATCCTGCGCCAGATGGAACAAACCCCCCATTCTGGACAATGCAATCATGGTCGCCCAACTTATGTGGAGCTGAAATTGGCAGATATTGAACGACTCTTTGGTCGTCGATAAGGCATTTCGTCTTAGACTAAATAAAATTTTAAATTTGGAGAAAAAGTTATGCCTGAGACAAAGCTACATAAAGTTCAGCTATCGCCGTCAACGGTGGAACATATTTTGCGGCGAAGGGGTGGAAAACTTCACGCTTACGATAGCATTAATCCGTCAAAAACGGCGCTTATTGTAATTGATATGCAAAATATTTGGTTACAAGAAGGTATGGCGGCCTATTCTCCGTATTGTGCTGGTGCTGTGCCGGCGACTAATAAGCTATGCAAGGCAATGCGCTCGGCAGGAAGCAAGGTATATTGGGTAAGAGCAATATATGGCGACGATGCCCCTAAGACCTGGTCTGCGTATATGGAGTATCTTAGTCCGGAAGATGTCGAACGTATGCTGGACGGGCTAACCGATGGACGACCCGGCGCTGAGATTTGGCATGGAATGGATGTCCAGCCAGAAGATGTAATAACTGCTAAAACCCGGTTCAGTGCTTTTATACGTAACTCTTCCGATCTTGAAAGACGATTAAGGGAAGACGGCATCGATACCCTCGTGATAACTGGTATTGCTACAGATGTATGCGTTGAATCTACGACGCGTGATGCACACATGCTTAATTTTAGAACTATAGTCGTATCTGATGCTACCGCGACTCGGTCTGATGAGGCGCATAACGCTTCGCTCAGTGCAATGTTTAATCATTTCGCTGATATTTTTACGAGCGACGAAATTATAGAAATGTTACCCAGTACGAAAGTTTCCAAAAGGAGTTGATGGCAGTGGGGGACTATAAAACGCCAATAAATAAAACCTTTGCTTTGCCATAATGGCGTTCGTCGAAAAGCGTGAAATTGGGTGGGAGTTCGATTTTTTCAGTCCTACCGATTTCTAAAACCGCTAAAGCGTTGGGGGCAATCCAGCCTGCAATGGCTAGAGCCTTAATAGCTGGTATCGTAAGATCTAATCCATAGGGTGGATCTAAGAATACGAGTGAACATTGGTGGTCTGCCTTTTTGGGTTTAAGGCAGTCCATGAAATGTACATCCACGTTATTGTTTTCATGTAATTTCTCTACGTTGTGCCGGCAGCAAATTAATGCCGTATCCTGGTTGTCGAGAAGGGTCGCGTGTGACGCGCCACGCGATACAGCTTCGAGACCAATGGCTCCTGTGCCCGCAAACCCATCTAATATTCGGGCGTTCTGCACCCAGTTTCTTCTGCCTAGAGTTTTTCCACCCTGAATAAGAATGTTAAATATCGATTCACGCACGCGGTCGCTAGTTGGTCGTAATTCTCTGCGTGAAGGCGTGAGGAGTTGTCGTCCCCGATGCTTACCTCCCACGATGCGCATTTTTGTCTCTTGTTCGTTTTGGGATTTCCATAACAGTTGCCGCTGTTTTTGATTTCATGGGCGGAAGTTTTGCGGAAAGTTGCCTTCGTTTTCTTGGTTCCAAACCTATTTGTTTCCTAAGGTCGTGTGCTGAGACCTCACGCACTGCGTCGCGGTGCAGTTCTCCGAGTTGAAAGGGGCCATAGGCGATACGGATTAGTCGGTTAACTCGCAAGCCTATATATTCCATCACTTTCCGAATTTCCCGATTTTTACCTTCTTGCAGAGAGACTGTGATCCAGGAATTGTCACCCTGCCGCTTGTCAAGTTGCGCCTGAATACCCTGATATTTGATGCCGTCGACTGTAATACCGCCAGCCAATGAAACAAGACGGGACTCGTCGAGTGGCCCATAGGCGCGGACCCGGTATTGGCGTATCCAGCCTGTTGAGGGCAGCTCTAATGATCGGGCGAGCTCACCATCATTGGTCAGTAGTAGTAAACCCTCCGAGTTGAAGTCTAGTCGCCCTACAAGCATAACTCGCGGTAAATTTTTCGGTAGATGGTCGAATACGGTAGGACGATTTTCTGGATCACTATTTGTTGAAAGAACTCCGCGTGGTTTATGGTATCGCCAAAGTTTGGGTTGTTCAGGCTGCGCAATCCGTTTGCCATCGACTGTTATGATAGACTGATCAGTCACTAGTGTGGCCGGCTTAGATATTTGCTCGCCATCGACAGTGACTCGACCATCAGCTAACCATCTTTCTGCTTCGCGACGAGAACAAATTCCGGATCGGGAAAGGCGTTTGGCTATCCGTTCACCTTTTTTTTTGGGGTCTTTCATTATATTGCCGCTTCGATCAAAGCGTCGAATATACGTTTGTCGCCGGGGTCGATTAGAAATTCAGGGTGCCATTGGACACCAAGGCAAAATCGCTTGCCGGGTAATTCAATTCCCTCAACTACGCCATCAGATGCAGTGGAGTTAATGATAACGGAATTACCAACAGATTTAACTGCTTGGTGGTGGGCGCTATTGACCATCATTGTCTCGGTGCCGGTTATCTGGCGAAGCAAAGTGTTTGGTTTGACGACGATTTTGTGGCCGGGCTGATTTCGTGGATTGGGTTGCTCATGTGCTAGAGCATTATTGATTTCATCGGGTATGTGTTGGATAAGAGTACCGCCAAGTATAACATTGAGCAGCTGCTGGCCACCACATATTCCAAGAATTGGCGTATCTTGCTTAATTGCACTCTGTGTAATGGCAAATTCAAATTCGGTACGGAGATTTTTAGTGACGACCGTGTGATGTCGTTTCTTAGAACCAAAGAGCAGAGGATCGATATCAAAAGCACCGCCGGTAATAATTAAGCCGTCTAAGAAATCGACATATTCATTCGCAATTTCGGGTCGATGTGGCAAGGGTACGGGAAGTCCGCCCGCATCTGCTACAGCATCACAATAATTTTCACGAACGGCATACCAGGGGTACTTTGAATACGAGCCCGCCTGTTCTGAATCGAGAGTTATTCCAATAAGTGGTTTGTTCATAACTCAACTGTATAAAGGAGGCGAGTCAGGTCAAGAAAAAGGGGCACTCGAATTGGAGTGCCCCAGAAATAAATAATACCCCTTAGGACTACTTTTTCCTTTTTTTCTTTTTGTTGTAGCCAAGGACGGCCGCTGTCCGCTTCAGGATATCTTTCGGTGTTTTCATTAAAGCCGCAATATTAGCCTCTACTTCTGCGCCGCTAAGATAGTTAATATCCATCTTGCGCTTTTTAGCATCCGCTAAAAACGCAGGATCCTTCATCGTTTGATCAAAGGCCTTACGGAGCGACATCAGGCGGGCCTTTGGGATGCCGGGCGGAGAACCGACAATTCGCGCCATGGCGACCGGTACGGATAGGAGTTGCGCGATTGGCTTAAATTTCGCTGATACAACATCAACCAGCATCGGCACATTTTTCACTGCGGGGTCTGGGTGCGGTGACAATCCAGCCTGCACAAGAGGACTAATTTTCCCGGTACCAATCCAATGAGGACGGATGACATTCCAGCTCTGCCAGGACCCACCGCGAGCTTGTGCTTCGCCGGACTCCATCGCGTTCGTCATTTTTGCTGTTCCCCGATAACCAGTGACAATCTTAAATTTTGTGCCGATCGCGGTATTAAGGAATTGCGGAAAGATATAAGTCTCTGATCCCTTGCCCGATGCCGCAACAACAATGCTTTTCTTTTTGGCATCATCGAGTGATTTAGCAACGTTACCCATTGCTACAACCATGCTGTTTAAGGCTGCCATATTGCCGATCCAGCGCATCTTGCTCATATCGAACTTAATGCCCCGCGGTCGAATAAGCTGAAAAAGCGGATGGGTCCAGAACGGTGTGATAACCGTTGTTCCATCTTTGGGTGCAACGTTATAGACATAATTGGACGCTTTTACACCACCCGAACCCGGCATATTTACGACGATTGCGTTTGGCTTGCCCGTTAGTTTCGGGCCCATATGCTGAACTAAAGTCCTCATATATAGGTCATACCCGCCGCCCGGTGAGGCGCCGATATAGAAACGAACAGTCTTACCCTTGTAAAAATCTGTTACGGCGTCCGCTTGAGCGGCAGTGGCAGTGCCTAGACCAATAATGGATGCAATAATGACAGATACAGTTTTGCTAAATTTTTTCAACTTTACCTCCCTAACATATTTTGAATAAATGAAAATAAAACTTCAGACTTGTCTTCTACCTATGTATTACAGCATGAAATTGTAATCTAAAACCTATCTTGAGGTGTAAAATCTTTCACCGGCCCTTGCTTAGTTGGTGAACCGCTCGCACAATTATCACAATAACGATTTTTATCAGGGGACTTTGGCATGGCGTTTTCTAGTTGGCGTGGAATTATCGGTATTATTAAACCCACTATGCGGCCCGGCGGTCTTGAAGACATGATCAGAATATTACCCGAGGGCATTGGTGTGATTCCGCTGTTTAATAATATCACGCGCGGCGACCGTGCGGAATTCAAAGAGGTTATGAAGGACTATGACGAGAAGGTAGCGATCCTTGCTGAGCAGGGGTGTGATATTATTCACCCTGAGGGTGCTCCGCCTTTTATGGTATTAGGAAATGAGGGAGAAGCAAAAAAAATTCGCGCTTGGGAGAAGAAACACAAGACCCAGGTCTTTACGTCCGGTACTAACCATGTGGCGGCCTTGCGGGCGTTGAGGGTTAAACGCTTTATAGGCGCAAGTTATTTTCAAGGCGAAATCAACAAAACCTTCGGAAACTATTTCAAAAAAGAAGGGTTCGATGTTTTGGGTATGGAGGGAATTGACGTTCCTTTCAATAAAGTCCAGACCCTATCGTCTCAGGAGATTTATGCCTTTATAAAAAAATTAGCTTTGAAAAATAAGCGTGCACAAGGCATTTATATGTTGGGAACTGGCTGGAAAGCTTTGGAAGTTATTCCAATGTTAGAGCAAGATCTCGGTATCCCCATCATCTTCCCTGTGACTGCCCGAGTCTGGGAGTTCCAGAAACGTTTGTCGATTAATGAACCCCGCGAAGGATATGGTCGACTGCTGGAAGAGATGCCTCCTATGGTCAAATAAAACACCAAAAAATTAGTGAAAATTATTAATTCATGATGGTGTTGGTTAACTTTTATATTGTACTCGTATGAATGGATCAGTACCCACTCAAACACAAAA
>MDTE01096449.1_pt1 | contig 12987 bp, 11 predicted proteins | sample 811231 | NCBI WGS metagenome assembly MDTE01 (sample SAMN05326651, study PRJNA326480) | marine metagenome | isolation source: seawater | place: Indian Ocean: Red Sea | collected 2010
CCAAAAAATATTGTTGCTATTACCGGAACCAATGGAAAAACATCTATTGCTTTTTATCTTAAAAGTATTTGGAAAGCTGCAAACATAAGTTCTGCTACTATAGGAACATTAGGTATGATTTATGCGAATAAAAAAGTCCCTATAAATTTAACTACCCCAGATCCAATTACCCTACATAAATACATTGATGATCTTGAAAAAAAAGGAGTAAAAAATATTGCTTTAGAAGCTTCTAGTCATGGGATAGACCAGAATAGAATTGATGCATTAAGAATAAATAGGGCAGTTTTTTCTAACTTTTCTAGAGATCATTTAGATTATCACAAAACATTTGAAAATTATTTTAAGGCAAAAAAAAGGTTATTCTCAGAAATATTAGCAATACAGGGAATAGCAATAGTTAATAATGATTGTAAGTATGGAAAAAAAATAGAACATTTTTGCAAAAGAAAAAAAATTAAAGTTTTTACATATGGTGGAAATAAAAGTGATTGGCAAATTAATAAAGTAGAGTTTAAAAAATCATATTCACAGGTTTGGATTTCAATTCTTGGGAAACAATACTTTTTTAAATGTAAGTTTTTTGCTTACTATCAAATAGAAAATCTAGTTTGTTCAATGTTGATTGCTCACTCTTATAATATTTCTCTTAAGAAAATTTTAAAATGGGTAGAAAGAATTAAAGAGCCACCTGGTAGATTAGAAAAAATAACTGTTAGGAAAAAGAATATACAAATCTTTATTGATTACGCTCACACCCCTGAAGCATTAAAAATAAATTTAATTCAATTAAGCAAAAGTTTTAAAAACAAAGGGAGTTTACAGGTTTTATTCGGTTGTGGGGGGGATAGAGATATCGGAAAAAGAAAATTAATGGCAATAAATGCATCAAACTTAGCTGATGTAGTATATATTACTGACGATAACCCAAGATATGAAAATCCAAAAAAAATTAGAGATCAAATATCTCTTTACTGTAAAAATGCAATTGTAATTCCTGATAGAAAACTAGCAATAAAAAAAGCAATAAAAAAACTAGAAAACAATGACATTCTCTTGGTTGCAGGTAAAGGCCATGAGAAGTATCAAGAAATTAATGGAAAGAAATATTTTTTTGATGATAAGCAAGTTGTCTTGAAAACAATAGAGGAACTGAAAGTTTAATGGTATCAAGTTGGAATTACGAAGAGTTAAAAAAAATTACTAATGGTAGTAATAATGGAAAAATTGAAAATCTCAAAGTAACTGGGTTTTCAATTGACTCTAGAAGTTTAAAAAAGGGTGATTTATTTTGTGCATTAAAAGGAAAAAATTATGATGGGCATGATTTCTTATTTCAGGCTTATAAAAAAGGAGCGGCATGTTTTCTTATAAGTGATAGCAACAAAAGTATTCCAAATTTTCCTTATATAAAAGTGGATAATGTTTTGAATGCATTAGAAAAAATAGCTGAAAACGTGAGAAGAAAAAATAAGGCTAGATTTATAGCAATAACAGGAAGTGTTGGCAAAACAGGAACAAAAGACATGCTTAGGTTAGCGCTAAGTAATGTTGGAAAAACTTTTGCTAATGAAGGCAATCTTAATAATTTTATAGGGGTTCCTCTATCTCTTTCTAGAGTTCCAGATAATATTAATTACTGTATCCTAGAGTTAGGAATGAATCAGGCTGGAGAAATTAAAAAATTATCTAATTTAGTTTCCCCTGAAATAGGAATTATTACAGCTATAGAAAACAGTCATTTAGAAGGTTTGAAAAGTTTAAAAAATATAGCAAAAGCAAAAAGTGAACTATTAGAAAATATTAAAAAAGACGGTTGCTTCATTTACAATGCAGATACAAACTTCAGTGATAATTTAAGAGAAAAAGCAAGAAAGCTAAATATTAAAACAATAATTTCTTACGGTAAAAATAACAATGCTAATATACAGTTTTTAAACAAAATTAAAGATGATAAAAAATATATTGTAGAAGCTAATTATTTTAACCAAAAAGTCTCATGGAAAATGCCTTTTCTAGCAGATCATTGGTATCTTAATAGCTTGTGTATTTTAGGTATAGCAAAATATTATGACATTAATCTTCATTCTTTATTAAATGCGTTAGAAAAGTTTGAATTACCTACAGGAAGAGGAAATCTTTTAGTAGTAGAAAGTAAATTAAAAAAGTTCCATTTGATTGATGAATCATATAATTCAAACCCAGCATCTTTATGTGCTGCTTTAGAGAAGTTTAAAAATATGAAGTGTTCTGGTAGTAAAATAGCAGTTTTAGGAGATATGAAAGAGTTAGGTGAAAAAAGCAGAGCTTTTCATCTGAGTATGAAGTCCGTTGTTGAAGATTCTAATGTAGACATAGTGTTTACAATAGGAAAATTTATGAAAAGTCTCAATCAAGTACTTTCCTCAAAAATTGAAAAATATCACTATGAAAATATTTCTGAATTAGAGGAAGAAGTTAAGCAAAAAGTAAAAAGTGGAGATTGTATCATGGTAAAAGGCTCTCACTCACTTCAACTTTCTTCATTAGTTAAAAATATTACTAGAGAAGTACATGATATATAATTTAGCATTATATTTTTCGAATGATTACAGCTTTCTTAATATTTTTAAGTATATTACTTTTAGAGCGGGGTCAGCATTTGCAACTGCTATGGTTATTTGTTTTATTGTAGGACCTTACATAATAAATCTTTTAAAGAACCGACAAAAAAAAGGGCAGCCAATAAGATTAGATGGGCCTGAATGGCAAATTGCAGCAAAAAAAGGCACACCTACGATGGGTGGTACTATGATATTGCTTTCATTAACAATAGCCACTTTGTTATGGACTGATATTTTAAACATTTATATTTGGTTATTATTATTTTTAACATTAAGTTTTGGAGCGATAGGTTTTATTGATGATTATTTAAAGTTAAGGAAATTTTCTCACAAAGGTCTTTCAGGCCAGTTAAAGATATTATTACAATTCATTTTCTCATTTTTATTTTCAATTTTACTTTTTTATTTTTCAAACCAAGATTATACATTTCTAACATTTCCAATCTTTAAAGACCTTATAATTAATGTTGGCTATTTTTGGTTTGTGTTTTCTATGATAGTGATTGTTGGTTCTTCTAATGCCGTTAACCTTACAGATGGATTAGATGGATTAGCTATAGTACCTATAATAATAGTAACTTCTACTTTAGCTATAATAAGTTATCTTGTAGGAAACTCTATTTTTTCTGAATACTTAAACCTCAAATTTATAAATGGGATGGGGGAGGTAAGTATTTTTTGCGCATCTTTAGTAGGCGCAGGGTTAGGTTTTCTTTGGTTTAATGCTCCACCAGCAAAGATATTTATGGGAGATACTGGGTCCCTTGCAGCTGGAGGAGCAATTGGAGCTATAAGTGTTATGACAAGAAATGAATTTGTACTAGCAATAGCAGGAGGATTGTTTGTTTTAGAAGCAGTATCAGTGATAATTCAAGTTTTATCTTTCAAGTTAACTGGTAAAAGAGTTTTTAAAATGGCCCCTTTGCATCATCATTTTGAACAAAAAGGATGGGCTGAGCCTACTATAGTAATAAGATTTTGGATAATTACTATCATTCTAGCAATGATAAGTTTATTAACATTAAAAGTAAGATGAGTATTAAAAAATATAAAAAACAAACCAATAAAAATATTTTAATATTAGGCTATGGTAAAACTGGGAAGTCTATTGCTTCTTTTTTAAAAAATAAAAAATTAAATATTTATTTTTGGGATGATAATAAAGAAGCCTTAAATAAAATTAATAGTAGATTTTTAAAGTATACTAAACAAAATTTAAGCTTATTTCATAGTATTTATGCTTCTCCTGGTATTAGCAAAAATCATAAAATTATTAAAAGTGCAATAAAAAATAAAATTAAGATATCAAGTGATATAGAATTATTTCTTAATCAATTAGAGAATAAAAGTAATATATTATTAGCAATAACCGGAACAAATGGAAAATCAACAATAGCCTTAATGATATCCAAAGTACTTAAAGTAAAACCTCTAGCAAACTACGGGAATACAGCTCTTGAAAATTTACAAAAAATAAATAAAAATATTGTTCTAGAACTATCTTCTTTTCAATTAGATTATTTAAATTTTATCAAACCAAAAGTATCGATAATCAGTAATATTAAAGAAGATCATATTTCATACCATGGCAACTTCAAAAATTATCAAAAATCAAAAATAAAAATCTGCAAGTATCAGGATGAAAAAGACTTCGCTATTTTAAATTATGACGATCATAATTTAAGAAAGATTTCTTTAAAAAAGAATTTTACTAGGGCTAAAATTATATGGGTTTCATTAAGAAAAAGACTTAAGGGAGGTATTTCTTTTCTAGATGATATTTTGTATGATGATTGCTTTACAAAAAAAGAATACAAAATTAAAAAAACTGTTTTTTTAACACATTTTCATAATAAACTTAATTTTATAATTTCTTATTCAGCTTTAAAATGTATCAACTATCAAAGTTATGAAGCTCTCAAAGTCCTTAGTGCTTTTAAAGGAATCCCTCATAGGGTTGAATATATAGGTAAAATTAATAATATAAATTTTTATAATGACTCAAAAGCCACAAACGTATCTGCAACATGTTCTGCTTTGGAAAGCTTCAATAAAGTTTATCTAATTGCTGGTGGATCTAGCAAAGGAGGAGGTTTTAGTGCTTTAAAAAAATATACAGAAAAAATTTATGAAGCTTATTTAATAGGAGAAACTGCTAATGAAATCAAACAAGTACTAGGATCTTTATGTAAGGCCTATATCTGTAATAATTTAGAAGAGGCAATACAAAAATCATATCATAAAAGTATAGAGTCAAAAAATAAATATCCAATTTTGTTATCACCTGCATGTGCTTCTTTTGATCAATATCAAAACTATGAGAGCAGAGGTAAGCATTTCAAAAAAATTTTTAATCAAATCTCAAATGGACCATTAAAATGAAAGGTTATATTTTAGATATAAAAAATTTAGCATCCTGGATTAAATCTATTGATATGTTGAATTTCTTTTTAATTATTTTGTTAGCATTTTTAGGTTTATTATTTGTTACAACAGCAAGTCCAAGTATTGCAAAGTTGAAGCAATTAGAAGAGTTCTATTTTGTTAAAAAACATTTAGTTTTTATGATTTTATCAATAATACTTTTAATGTTTTTCTCAATTCTATCAAAAAATACTATATTAAAATTATCTTTTTTTGGGGCATCAGTGAGTTTTGTGTTAATGATTACTTCTTTATTTCAAAACTCTATAAGTAATGGCGCGTCTAGATGGGTCAATATTATGGGATATTCTATGCAACCATCTGAATTATTGAAGCCATTTTTAATAGTCATTTTAGCTTTTTTAATATCAAGAAGGAATAAAGTTAAAATAATACATTATTCCGTAGATGGAAAAATCTTAGCTTTTTTTGCATTAATACTTACAAGTTTAATTTTAATCAAGCAACCCAACTATAGCATGGTTGCTATTTTATTTTTTGTTTTATTAACTCAACTCTTTATCATAGGAATTAGTTTTAGGCTTGCCTTGTTAATTATTGCTACAATAATCGTCTTTTCTATATTCTCCTATTTTTCATTAGCACATGTTAAGAAAAGAATTTTAGATTATATGTTTCTAGAAAAACCTAATTATCAAGTAGAAAAATCTTTACAAGCTTACAGCTCTGGCGGTTTAGTTGGAGCAGGTCCAGGAGAGGGAAAAGTTAAAAAATATATACCAGATGCTCACACTGACTTTATCTTTCCTGTTATAGCTGAAGAATATGGAGTTATCGTATGTATTTCAATAATTTTTATAATTTTTACAATCTTCTTTAGGGGTTTATATAGAACAAGTAAAATAAACAATTTATTTGATTTATTAACCAGTGCAGGATTGTTAATTCTTTTTATAACTCAGTCTTTAATAAATATAAGCGTTTCAATAAAGCTTGTTCCTACTACAGGAGTTACATTACCTTTAATATCATACGGCGGTTCTTCGTTATTATCGATGGGTATAATTATGGGGATAATTTTAGCTCTAACCAGAAAACAGTTCAGGGCAAATTAAATCATATGAATAACTTTAAAAAATATAATAAAAAAATAATCATTGCGACTGGTGGTACAGGAGGTCATATTTTTCCTGCTATAACTTTTGGTAAATTTTTAAATAAAAAGTTCTCTGATGTATTGTATATAACAGATAGTAGGGGGCTTATTAATGAGGATTTAGCCAAACTAAAACCTAAAGTAATAAATGTTCGAGGGTTTATAGGCAAGAGCTATTTTCAAAAATTAATTTCTATTGTCTTACAATTAATAGCCACTTTTAGAATTATCATTTTTTTAAAAAATAAAAAAATAGATTTAGTATTAGGGTTTGGCTCATATGTACAAGTTCCAGTAGTATTAGCAGCTATAATGCTAAAAATTAATATAGTTCTGCATGAGGGTAATTTAATATTAGGAAATGCAAATAAATTTTTTTGGAAATTCGCAAAAGTAAGAGCATCTGCGTTTGATGTTATATATCACCCTAAAGATTATATAGTTATTGGGATGCCAGTTAGAACAGAGATAGAAAAACTATATGTCAAAAATTATGTTCCTTTTTCTAAAAATAAAAAAATTAATATTCTCATCTTAGGGGGAAGCTTAGGAGCATTAATATTATCTAGAAAAGTATGTGAACAAATTTGTCTATTACCAACTAAAATAAAAAAAAATATTCACGTTATGCACCAATCAAAAATTGAAGATATTAATTATGTAGATAATTTGTATTTAAAAAATAAAATTAGTTATGAAGTAAAAACATATTTTTCAGACATTCATGCTAAACTAAAAAAAGCAGCATTAGTAATTTGTAGAGCTGGAGCTTCAACTATATCAGAAAATTTAGTTTCAGGTTTGCCTGCAATATATGTTCCTTTTTCCAAATCAATAGATAGTCATCAAAAACATAATGCTGAAATGATTAATAGAAAAAAAGCAGGCTGGTTAATAAATGAAGAAGAGGTCAGTCAACCGAAATTTATTAAACTTTTAACTAAATTACTTTCTTCTAAAAAGTTACTTATGCAAGTTTCTAAAAATTGTAAAAAAATTGGAAATCCAGATGCATCAAAAAAATTATATAGATTAATTTTAGGAGCTTTAAATGAAGAATTTTGATAAGAAATTTGGGGTTTTACACTTTATAGGAATTGGTGGAATAGGTATGAGTGGAATTGCTGAAGTATTATTTAACTTAGGGTATAAAGTAACAGGAAGTGATTTAGTAGAAAATCAAAATGTTTTAAGATTAAAAAAGTTAGGCATTAATATTTTTAAGGGTCATAAAAAAGAAAATATTGAGGATGCCGCCATGGTTGTTATATCTTCAGCAATAAATAAATATAATGAAGAAATTATTGAGGCAAAAAAAAAGAAGGCTGCCAATTGTGAAAAGAGCAGAAATGCTTGCAGAGCTAATGAGATTTAAAAAAAGTATATCAGTAGCAGGAACTCATGGAAAAACAACCACAACCTCTTTAATGGCGGCAATATTAGAAGCAGCAGCCTTAGATCCTACGGTAATAAATGGAGGAATAATTAACTCTTATAAAAGTAATGCAAAAATAGGATCAAGCGATTGGATGGTAGTAGAGGCTGATGAGTCTGATGGTAGTTTTACAAAGTTACCATCTACGAATGTTATTATAACAAATATTGATGCAGAACACTTAGACCATTATGGGAGCTTTAGAAACTTAAAAGAGGCTTTTAAGCAATTTATTAATAATATTCCTTTTTATGGGATGGCCATAGTTTGTCTAGATAATCCTACTATACAAAGTATTTTACCCGAAATTGAGGATAAAAGAATTATTACTTATGGAATTAGCCCTCAGGCTGACTATAAAGCTAAAAATATTGAAAATAATAATGGAAAAACTTTTTTTACTTTAGAAGTAAGTCCTAAAGCACATACTCCTGCAAAAAATATAAATGGTATAATTTCAAATATTCCAGGCATTCATAATGTACAAAATGTTCTTGCAGCTAGTGCAATGGCAATTGAAATGGGTATAAAATCAGAATTTATAAAAACTGCATTAGAGAGATTCCAAGGTGTAAATAGAAGATTTTCTTTTTTAACTAGTTATAAGGGAATAAAAGTTTATGATGATTATGGCCATCATCCAATGGAAATTAGAGCAACTTTATCTGCTGCTCGCGAGGTAGCAAAAAATAAGGTAGTAGCAATAGTGCAACCGCATAGGTATTCTAGATTAAAAATGTTATTTGCAGATTTTACAACATCTTTTAATGATGCAGACTCAGTTTTTGTAACAGAAATTTATTCAGCTGGAGAAAATAAATTAGAGGGGATAAATAGAGATACCCTAATTGCCTCATTAATAGCTGGAGGTCATAAAGATGCAAGAGATTTTGAAAGTTTAGATAAACTTAAAGAATTTGTAATAGATACTTTATATGATGGAGATGTAGTAATATTTATGGGTGCAGGTGATATAACTCAATATGCTAGAAAATTTGCTAACCTTCTGCAGGAAAATGAAAGAAATTATATATAATATGGGTAAAAAAATAATTAAAAATACTATTCCTAGTGTGTCTGGTACTATTAAAAAAGACTTTAATTTATCTACATTGACGTGGTTTAAAGTTGGAGGAAAAGCAGAAGTTTTTTTTATTCCTAAAGATAAAAAAGATCTTGTAAGTTTCTTAAAAAAACTAGATAAAAATACACCAATAAAAGTCCTCGGTGCCGGATCAAATATTTTGATTAGAGATGGTGGTATTCGCGGAGTTACTATTAGTTTAGTAAAAAACTTTTCTAATATTTCATACATCAAAAATCAAAAAATTTTAGTCGGAGCAGGAGTCAACTGTATTAAGTTATCAAGAGATTGTGCCTTAAAATCTTTAAAAGGATTAGAGTTTTTTTCTGGAATACCTGGTACGGTTGGAGGGGCTATAAGAATGAATGCGGGAGCTTATGGACACGAAACTTCTGATATTTTAGAAAAAATACTCACTGTTACCAAGCGAGGTAAAATAAAAGAATATAACAAAGAAGAACTCAAAATGTCTTATAGAAAAAACTCATTAAATAAAGATGAGATAATTCTACAAGCATTATTTACATGCAAAAAAGGTAAAAAAAAGCATATCCAAGATGACATTAATGAGCTGAGAGAAAGAAGACAAAAAACTCAACCTATTACATTAAAAACAAGTGGTTCAACTTTTAAAAATCCCTCAAATCTGCAAGCTTGGAAATTAATCAAGCAAAGTGGATGTTCAAAGCTAAAAAAGGGTGGAGCAGAAGTTTCTTCACTTCATACTAACTTTTTAGTTAATCAGGGAATAGCAAGTGCAGGGGATGTAGAAGAATTGGGTAGTATGATTATAGACAAAGTAAAAAAAAAGTTTGGAGTAACATTGCAATGGGAGATAAAGATTATTGGCTCAAAAAATAAATATAGAAAGTATTTTAATGAGTAAATTAAAAACAGTAGCTATTTTAAAAGGGGGGTTATCCTTAGAACATGCTATTTCTAATAAAAGTGCTAGTAGTGTTAAGCGTGCATTAATAGCTAAGGGCTATAATGTATTAGAGGTTGATGTTAATAATACATTTCTGTCTTGGGCTGTAAAAAATAAAAACAGAGTAGATGTTTTTTTCAATGCTCTTCATGGCCAATGGGGAGAAGATGGAAGAATTCAAGGAGTCTTAGAATATCTTGGAGTTCCTTATACTCATTCAGGATTAACGGCATCTTGTATAGGAATGAATAAAGAGCTATCAAAAAATATTTTTAAAAATGTAGGGATAACAGTTCCTGATGGGAAGGTCATGAGCCGCTTTCAAATTTTAAAAAAGGAACCTTTTAAAAGACCATTTGTTTTAAAACCAGTATCAGAGGGTTCTAGTTTTGGTGTTCATATTATTAAAAAAAATACATCTATAAAAAATATTCTTAATAGAATGAATGAAAGTTCAATATTAATTGAAAAATATATTAGTGGTAGTGATTACACTGTTGCCCTTATGAATGGGAAGGTATTAGGAATATTAGAAATTATTACCAAGAAATCCTTTTATAATTTTGCTGCAAAATATAATACTGGCGATACTATTTATAGATATCCCAGAAAAACCAAGCCTGAAATAATAAAAAAAATAATGAAATATGCAAAGCTAGCAAACAAAGCCTTAAAATGTACAGGGATAACTAGAGTAGATTTCAGGGTTAACTCTGAAGATAAAGATAATGTTTATGTTCTTGAAATTAATACTCAACCTGGATTAACTAAAACTTCATTAGTCCCTAAAATAGCCAAACAGTCTGGTATTTCATTTAATAATTTAATTGATTGGATAGTAAGAAATGCAAAAAATAATAAAATTTAACTATAGAAGAATATTGAAAATAAATAAACTAAAGGTGAGCATAGCTTCATTCTTTTTAATTGTATTTTTTACCATAATAATAAAGAAAAATTTAATTTTTTTTTACTCAGATAATTTCCTTAAAGATTTAGGGTTTATTCTTACAAATATAAATATAAAAGGAATTCATAAATTAGACGAATATGAAATTAAAAATCAAATTAAGTATAAAAGTTGCGAAAATTTATTTTGTATAGATTTAGAAGAAACTAAAATTTCTCTTGAACAATTAGATTGGGTTAGGAACGCAAACCTTAAATTAGTTTTGCCTTCAGAACTCAATATTGATATTTATGAAGAGCAACCTAAGTTTGTATTAGATAATGGTAAAACTTCTTATTTGCTAAATGCTGATGGTAAAAAAATAGAGCAAATAGAGATAAACAAAAATTTATATGAAAGTTTAGTTGTCATTAGCGGTGATAATGTTGAAGATAAAATTAATGATTTAAGAGTAATATTAGATACTTCTCCTGATCTTGCAAAAAAAATAACTAGTGCGAAGCTAGTCTCTAATAGAAGGTGGTCTTTAGTTCATTCATATTTAACAATTTTAGACTTACCTGAAAAAAATCCAGAAATAGCTTTTAGAAAATTAGATTTGCTCAATAAAAGACATGGAATAATTTCGGATAATTTAAAAAAAATAGATTTACGTGTAAAAGACAGAATGATCATTAAGTTTAATATCAATAATTCTTCATTAAAGGAAAGTAAAGTATGAGCAATAGAAATAAATATTTAGCATCACTGGATATAGGTTCTAGTAAAATTTGTTGTATTATTGCTAGCAAGGATTCTCAGGATATTACTGAAATTATTGGTTTAGGTTATAATGAGGCTAAAGGTATTAGCAACGGTATAATTAGTGATTTCAGCATGGCCATCAAGAGTATTTCATCCGCTATTTCTGAAGCTGAAAAGCAAGCCGAATTAAAAATAAATGAAATAAATATTTCTGCTTCATCTAAAGTAGTTGCTACAAAACAGTTTAATAAAAAAATACCTATTTTAGAAGATAGAATAAAGCAAGATGATATCAATGAAAGCCTAAATTTAGTTATGCAGGAAGATTATTTTCTTGAAAAGAGAGTTTTACATGCTTCTCCTGTAGCTTACGCTATTGATGGAGCTAACGGCATTAAAAATCCTGTAGGTATGTTTGGTTCTAATCTAGAAGTAGAATTTATTATCTCTACCATAGGAATAAATCACTATAAAAACTATATAGAATGCGTCACTAGATGTAATGTTGATATAGGACAGGTAGTTTTTTCTGGCCTAGCTTCTGGTATTGCTGTTTTAAACGATAATGAGTTAGATTTGGGGGCAGTAGTTCTGGAAATAGGTGCTACCAAAACATCACTTTCTATTTTTTCTAAAGGAAACTTCTTATTCTCTGAAGTAATTAATTTTGGTGGGAATGACATTACTCAAGCTATAGCAAGGTTTTTTGGAATAAGCTTTAATGAGGCAGAAAAAATTAAAATTATGCATGCTTCTGTCATAGAACATAGTTCTAATAGTGAAATTTCTTTTGAAATTCCTTCTATAAATTTTAATAATAGTGAAAATTTTATTAATATAAGTAAAAAAGATTTATATAAAATAGTAGAGCCTTTTGTAGAAAATATTCTTAAATGGACAAGGGTTGTAATTGGAAAATCAGGTTATGAAAAAATAATTAGCAACCAACTTGTTATTACAGGAGGAGGTGCTCAATTAGACGGCATAGCAATTTTAGCAAAAAATAACTTAAATTATAACTCTAGGATAGGATTTCCTAAGGAATTTAAGTCAGATTTAGAAAATAATTTAGACCCTAGTCACTCTATAGCATTAGGAATTATTCAAAGTATTTTTAAGGTTAAAGAGTATGAAAAAAAACAAGAAATAAATTCTTTTTTAACAAAAAAAAACAAGTTTTCAATTGTTAAAAATTGGATGAATGAGAAATTTTTTTAATTATTTATGGAGGTAACTATGACTTTAAATTTAACTGAACCAACTAACGAAAAGCTAAAACCACGTATTACAGTGATAGGGGTAGGCGGTGCTGGTTGCAATGCAGTAAATAATATGATTGAGGCTTCTCTAGAAGGAGTGGAGTTTCTGGTAGCCAATACTGATGCGCAATCTTTAGCAAACTCTTTGACAGAAAGAAGAGTTCAGCTGGGAGCAAAAAAGACTAAAGGACTTGGTGCTGGAGCAAAACCAGAAGTAGGAAGACAAGCCGCCGATGAGTCACTTTCAGAAGTAATGGACCAATTGGAAGGAACTCATATGTTGTTTGTTACAGCAGGAATGGGGGGCGGAACAGGGACAGGTGCTGCTCCAATTATTGCAGAAGCTGCAAGAGAGAGAGGGATCCTCACAGTAGGGGTCGTTACCAAGCCTTTTGATTATGAAGGTATGAGAAGAATGAAGATAGCTGAAGAAGGGATAAAAGATTTAGCTAAATCTGTTGATACTTTAATAATTATACCAAA
>MDTE01017438.1_pt1 | contig 12986 bp, 12 predicted proteins | sample 811231 | NCBI WGS metagenome assembly MDTE01 (sample SAMN05326651, study PRJNA326480) | marine metagenome | isolation source: seawater | place: Indian Ocean: Red Sea | collected 2010
AACGGTCGAAAATCGTAACGTGACCGGCTTTCGGGAACTCCGTCCAAAAACGCCAAAGGTAATGATGGGCCTTTTCCACGTCGTTGGGGGCGGATATGGGAATGACCTCATATCCCCGAGGATCCATTTTCTCGGTCAACCGCCGGATATTGCCCCCTTTACCCGATGCATCCCACCCCTCGTAAACAATGACAAGAGGAATGCGCAAACGGTACAACTCATGATGAAGCTCTTCAATCCGGTCTTGTCGGGATTCAAGCTTTTTCAAGTAAGCGCCCTTGCTCAAATCGAGAGACATGTCGGCATTTTTAAGCGAAGGGGCTTTCGGAAACTCGGGGATTTTCATGAATTCCTTCCTTATCTGGAGAGGAGTTCCCTTCTTTCGTTCCCTAACGCGGACAGACAGAGCGTCAACCAATTGTCCGAGCACCAGGGTGGTTGCAAACTTTGCGTTTTTTGAGGGAATCCTGTGCCATGGGGATTCACCCGGAACGTCGGATTCACTGAACATCCTCTCCACTGCCTTGACGTAATCGGGGTAACGCTCGTGCCTTTGCAAAACGGCATCCGAGACCCGCCATGCGGTTGCGGGATTTCCCCGCAAGGCAGCCAAGCGGGCAGCTTGTTCCTTTTTTGTGATTTCCAGAAAAAATTTGAGGATGACCGTACCACCATCCTTCAGTTGCCTTTCGAATGCGCGAACGTCGGAATATGCTTTTTTCAAATCAGCCTCACTGAGTTCGTTCGCAATCTCCGCATCGAGCAAGTTCCTGTACCAACTCCGATCGAAAATCGCCATCCGGTTAGCTGACGGAGTCCGGCGCCAGAACCTCCAGAGAAAGGGTCGCATTTGTTCGTCCCGATTGGGCGATGCGATGCAACTAACCTTGAATCCGCGTGGATCCATGGGCTGGATCATCTGGTTGATGATCGTCCCCTTGCCCGCCGCGCTCAGACCTTCGACCACGATGAGCACGGGAATCCCGAGCTCTCGGCATTTTCTCTGCAAATATGCCAATTCCCTGCCATACTCCTCAATCTCCTTACGCAAAGTTTTGGCTGACTTGGAAGACTCCTCTGCCAATTGATCGTTCATCTGTTATCCATCCTGAAATATCACACCTACCCGCATGACGGGAAAAGGATTTCTTTGCAAGCCGAACTGACCAAAGCCCAAAAAAGCCCCGCTGGTAATTACCAGCGGGGCCTTTGAAATTAGCTTAACCGATACTTAGAAGTTAAAGAGAGCCTCGGCGTAGAATTCGTCAGCATCTCCATCGCCGGCACCGGCAACGTCGAACTCGGTGTGACTGTACTCGAGGTTGAAACCCAACTGATCGGTAATAGTGAAAAGCAAAGCTAGAGAAAATCTATCCGAATCAAGGTTAACGGAAGCATTTTCCAGATCCTCATGAGCATACTTGAGAGTAAGGCCGAATAGTTGATTGAATTGGTAGTTGCCCAACAACAGAACATCCCAGATATCCGTTCCCAATACGTCGAAATTATCGTACTCAAAGGCAAGGGTAAGATTCCCAGGATTGTACTCCAACCAGGCGTTGAAATGCTGGATGTCGTCATCTGCACCTCCGGAACCAGTGTCCTGGTGGGCGTAACCAATGCGGGCTTCCAAGCCAGGCATGATCATCAAGGAAGCGGCTATGTCCAACGCGATGTTGTTGTCATTGAAGTGATCGTTAACCCAATAGCCGTCATGAAGCCCCAGAGAGAGACCGAAGCGACCGTTATTGAAATTCGCCCGGATACCATCTACGTAATTTCTGCGAAGGCTGGAATTGTTGAGAGATCCATTAGAATCGATGGTGTTCACAAGCATACTCTTTGCTCCCGCAAAGGCACCGTTGCCCATGAGGGCATCGGAAAAGTAACCGTAGCTCGTGGAATAAAGATCCCGAGGCTCGTCTCCCTCGTAAGACAAGACGGTAAGCTGTCTACCCATGGACAAGTTGAAGTCTCGGTTGAAACTGTACCTGATGAATGCCTGCTCGAGGCTTATTTCGCTTGACGATGCCGCCAAGTGAATTTCACCGGTCACAGGTGAAAAATCGAATAGGAAATCGAGATCTGCCGTGGTACTGAAGTCAGCATGTTTGCCAGAGGCGGAAGCATTGATGTCGTCGGCATTAAGATCACCATAATTGTATATGAAATCAACGAACCCCCGCAACTTCACGCGGTTACCCAAGGCAATACCAGCTGCATTAACCGTGTTGTTGGCTCCCAAGTCTGTCCCTTGGGGGACGGAAGCCGGCTGCATGGTCATCATACCAGGCACTTGCGCGAATAAGAATCCCCCCAAGAAGAGGAAAGAAGAAACGAGGCATAGGGTCAGTTTCATATGTAATCTAGGTTTGTTTGCCAAAAAAAGCGATTCTTTACGTCTGAAAATGAAGGTCAAGCCCGAATTCGAATTCTTCGGGAACCCGACCAGAACTTAAATTGGTCGAATCTGAAGAGCTCAAAGGTTCTTACTTTAACGGAACCAATCCATGCCCGAACATAACGCGCATTTAAACCGGGCAAATAAATTCAGAGTGCCCGTCTGTCCTTTTTCTTCTGATTTTCCTTTTTCGAACCGGGCAAGTTCCGGTCAATGCGAATGCGCACGCTACCCTCGAGCGTTTCAAGACGATCGAGCAAGTGCTCAGGGATCGCAGCCCGCTCGTCATCGGTATTGACCGGGCCCTCGAAAAGAACCTCGCCACCTGCGGAGATTACCTTGAAGTGCTTGTCCCCATCCTCGGAGGTAAACTCGTAGGTGCCATCGGCATCGGAATTTACAATCTTTGTCTTCGCCGTTCCCGACACCGATGACCAGGCGGAGACCCCTCCCCGCTTTTGCGCATCCCTGATCATTTTTTGAAAATCCGGACCGGGTCCAAAATCAAGGTTCAAGCCAAACCCAAGATCTATTCCGGGGATCGCTCCTTCGTCCACGGCCTTGTCCCGTTCGAGCGGACTTAGTGTCCCATCCCCGTCCGCATCAAACTTCTCGATTATCTCCGGGGAAACAGGTTCAAGGTTACGGCCCCGTTGGCCAAAACCACGTGTTTGACGCTCAATTTGCCTGCGAATTCGCTCTTCCAGGGCTTGGACATCGGGAAATGCGCGCTGTTCGAATTTTTGGATTCGATCAAATGGGCCTGCAATGCGAGACTTTTTCTTTCCCCCCAGTTTCACATTCAAGGTTTTCTCTTTTCCTCCCCTCAGGATTGAAAGGGAGACTTCCTGACCAACCTTTTTTGAACGAACGAGTTCGACGAGTTGCTCCGGGTTGACCAATATTTGATCGTCGAGCTTTTTCAGGATGTCGTACTGCTTCAGGCCGGCTTTTTCTGCCGGACCATCCGGACTAACCATTGCGACGGAGAGGTAAAGGTTTCCCGAAAGTCCGAGTTGACGACTTACGACAGGCGAAAGTTTGGTAGCGAGAAGCCCGAGAAAGGCGACCTCGGTTTCCTGAGATCCGCGGGCAGGGTTCAACGGATCATCAGAATCCCCTGCGGGCTTGGCAAATATGGACGCTATTGGCAATAGAAGGGCCAAGGTCAACGATAGAGGTTTCGTAAATGTCGGAAGTTTCATGATTACGTTCGTGGTAATGAAGAATGCGCTCAGAAAGGCTCGAGCCCTATGAGGATTGTTTCCTGCCGAGGGACGGAAGAGCGGATGAAGGTATTGGTTTCAGGGTTCACCCAAATGGTCTCGTCCAGATAATGGTAGCGAAACTGCCTCGCGGGATTGACTCCCGGACGCTCAACGATTCCTTCATCAAAAAAATCAATGAGGAACTCCTGAGCTTGCGGTTTCTCCCAGCCCGATTCTGACATTGCGGACAATTCATCGCTCGAAACCCCGTTTATCGGGCTGTCATCGGCAATAGGGAGAGAACTCTGCGCCACGGGGGGAGCGGGAAGGTCGATCACCTCCGTTGGGATTGCCGGAGTTGTTCCGGATTTGGACGAGGGAAAGGAAAAGAACAAGACAACAAGGGCAGCGGCTCCAAGCAGGACGAGACTGGGCATCAAGAACAGGTTGCCACGGGTCGCCGACGCGGCCTGAGCTACAGGTTCGTCTCCCGTTTCCGGCAATTGCCTGACGGCAAGCCGGACGGAATCTCCGAGGGCATCTTCCACCCGGCGCTCAAAGTCAGCCGAGGGTTTTTTCGGGCAAAGTGCCTTGAGTTCTTTTTCCAATTGTTCGATTTCGTTCATGAAGTCGGGGTCTTGTCTGCGGGGCGGTCTTCCAGGAATACCGGAACCCAATCCTTGAGTTTGCTTAAGGCGTAACGGTAGCGGGAAGCAACGGTATTGAGGGAAAGGTCGAGCGTGCGGGCAATTTCGTCAAAAGTAAGCTCAGACCATATTTTTAGGGTGATGACTTCCTTTTGCTCGGGTGGCAAACGATCAACGGCTTGCAGCAGAGCATCCCTGCGTTCGCATCGTTCCAACCCCCGGTCAAAGGAGGATACGAACGGGGTGTCGTGGGAAATTTTTTCTTCCCGCCTTTTCCTGCTATCCAAGCTCCTCGCCCAGTCGATCGCCAGCCTGCGAATCGCGCGGTAGACCAAACTGGGAGAAACTTCGCCCGTGTGTCCGTACAGGCGCCAGATCCTGACAAAAGCCTCTTGTACGAGATCCTCGGCATCGTCAGGACATCGCGCTTGTTGCCGGGCAAAGAGCAAAAGTCTTCCCCCGTGCTTGGCAAACCATGCCTTCCATATCGGTTCGGTGTTCATGCTGATTCGAATTGCGCACTAAAGCGAAAGCAGGGCGCGCATTTGTCTAGGATTAATAAAAAATACCAAACAAGAAGGCAAACTTAGGATTTAAAGGTCACTTTTTGAACTTTTATCAAACTTCCAAAGAAATGGCATTGTAAATGCACAAGCATTCGCAAGGGCAGAGGAAGTCTTGTGCAATCAAGACAAAATATAAATGCGCGACATGGGCTGTGTCGCGCATTTTTTTGTTATCAAGGCAAATCAGCAGTTCAACAAGAAATACGGAAAAACAAGCATGAAGCCTTGTCATGTCAGTATCCATGGGCTAAACACCCTTGTTTCTCTATACACCTAAAAACCATGAGATTCTCAAACGGCTTGGAACTGGCTTATTGCACGAACGTTCATCGTGGAAACACTTGGGAAGAAACCTTCGATTCCCTCGAGCGTTACGTCTTGTCAGTTCGGGAAAAAGTTGGGCCTGGGGAACGGTTCGCCATTGGCCTGCGCCTGGGGGCGGATGCAGCCAGGGAACTTTCAAGTCCCGAACAAATCCTGCGCTTCCAAAATTGGTTGGAGGCAAAGGATTGTTACGTTTTCACCATCAACGGATTCCCCTACGGCAACTTCCACGGCCAACGGGTCAAGGAAGAGGTGTACCGTCCCGACTGGGCGACGGAAGAACGGTTGACCTACACCGTCCTGCTCTTCGAGATTCTGGAGGAACTTCTTCAACCGGGCGAAGAAGGCAGCGTCAGCACGCTCCCCGGGTCATTCAAGGATTTCCATCCGGGCGGAATGATCGATGATCACATTCTCGAAAACCTTCTTCGCTGCTCGGATGAAATCGACCGTATCAAAGGTCCGAAGGGTCTGGACCTGCACCTGGGCTTGGAACCGGAACCCCTGGGCCTGTTCGAAACCACGCCGGAGACCATCTCCTTCTTTGACAAGCTAAAGAACAAGGGCGAAGGCAGGGATTCGTTATTGCAAAACGTCGGGGTAAACTACGACTGTTGCCATCTTGCGGTGGAATTCGAAGAAGCGGAGGAAGGTTTGAATCTTTTGGACCAAGCGGGAATCCGCTTAAGCAAGCTCCACTTGAGCTCCGCCCTCCGGGTCACCCCAAGTCCTGAGAACCTGAAGGCTTTGAACCGCTTCGTCGAAGAAGTCTATCTCCATCAGGTGGTGATTGGCCAAGACGGACAGATCATCCAACGCCACAAGGACCTTGATTTGGCCCTCGATTCCGTCGAATCGGGCGAGGGTGAGCAAGGGGACGAATGGAGGATACATTTTCACGTTCCTCTGCACGCTTCCCCTGGAAACGGGATGGAAGACACGAGGGATCACGTCTGCAAAACCCTTGACTGGCTTTCGCGCAATCCGGAAAAGTGCAGGCATTTGGAAATGGAAACCTACACTTGGGAAGTGCTCCCCGAAAACCTGCGTTCCCTGAAAGTCGTCGACCAAATCGCGGAGGAATACTTTTGGACCCTTAATGCCTTGAGTGAAAGAGGGCTTGCCCCGAAACCCGCATCCCCAACCACTTAGGGTGGTCGAATCCGTGAAAAACGGCTTCCTGAACCAAGCCCTGACGTTGGCCCGGGCGTCCAACCTGCCAACAGTCTGGACCAATTGCCTCGCCGCTTGGGGAATCAATGCTCTTGCTACGTCATCACTCACCGGGATGCCATCTTGGGGAGAACTTGAAGTCCTCGATCCGAACTGCTTGTTTTTTTTACTTCTCGGGGCCAGCCTGATCTATGCGGGAGGATGTACCTTGAACGACGCCTTCGACGAAGATTTCGACAAGCGCTACAACCCCGAACGCCCCCTGCCCTCCGGACGCATAAGTCGTGGAACGGTTTGGGGGTTGGGCCTGATTGAGCTGGGCGCTGGAGCTTCCATGCTCATCCTCGGGGCCAAATGTTACGCTCTTTGGGTCCTTTTGCTCCTTTTAGCCGTAGTAAGCTACGACTACCTGCATAAGAAATGGTCGGGAGGATTCGTCCTCATGGGCGGGTGCAGGCTCTTTCTTTGGCTTGCGGCCGCGTCAACAGGGGGAATGAATCTGATTGCCCCGCAAACTTGGATCTGGGGTCTCGCTCTTTTTGTCTACGTAATGGGAATCAGCTTGTTTGCGCGGGGTGAATCGCAAAAGCAGGAAACCCCTGCCCGGCTAGCAATTTTGTTTCTGTTTTCGTCACCCCTGATCGCCTTGGCCGGGTTGATCTACTGGCACCAGATCGACCCAATTCGCCAGACCTTGATCAATTTGACGGGGCTCCTCGTCGCGTGGATTGCCTTTCGCTCGATCCAAGAAATGAGAAGTTCACGGGAAGGTGCCATCGGAGAAGGCGTATCCCGTTTGCTGGCTGGCATTTGCGCTGTGGATGCGGTGGCTGTTTCCTTTTACCTTCCCGCCTTGGTCGTACCGTGCTTGTGCTGCGTATCACTTGCCCATTTGTTGCAAAAGAGGTTTGCGGCGACCTGAACCTTCGCTCATAGTCGATTACCATGCCTTCCACCTACTCCACCATACGCAAAAACATTCGCTTGGATTGCACTCATCGAGTCTTCTTTACGAAAGACTCCTTTTCCATGGCGAATGACACGCTGTCCGAAATTCTCCAGCCTCACCTCGAGGGAAGGAGGACAAAGACCTTGGTTTATCTCGACGAGGGAATTTTGGACGGAAACCCCAATTTGCCCGAACGTATCGAAAGTTATTTTCGAGCCAGGGAGGAAAGACTGAATCTCGTGGCCTCCCCCCTCTTCATCCGAGGAGGCGAGGCTGCGAAAAACGACTGGTCTCTCGTTGAACGAATTTGGGGGACTTGAACGAGCATGCGATGTGCCGGCACTCTTACATCATCATTATCGGAGGCGGGGCTGCCTTGGACTTGGTCGGCTTTGCCGCTTCCACGGCTCATCGGGGAGTTCGCTTGATCCGCTTTCCCACGACCACGCTCAGCCAGGGCGACGGCGGAGTTGGAGTGAAGAATGGGGTCAATTTCTTCGGTAAGAAAAATTGGGTTGGGACGTTCGCCATTCCCGATGCCGTGGTGAACGATTTCAACTTTCTCAGAGGATTGCCCGAGATCCAAAAGCGCGCCGGATACGTCGAGGCCGTTAAGGTCGCCCTCATTCGCGACCGCTCCTTTTTCGAGCAAATGGAAGATCGCGCGGATGAACTCGCGCGATTTGAGGAATCCGTGCTCGAACAAGTCATCCGAAAGAGCGCGGCCCTTCACTTGGATCACATTGCCAGCTCCGGAGATCCTTTCGAAAAAGGCTCGGCCCGGCCTTTGGACTTCGGGCATTGGGTCGCCCACAAGCTCGAACAATTGTCTGACTTTCGCATCGGCCACGGGGATGCGGTGGCTATCGGCCTTGGGGTCGACCTTACCTACTCCGCCCGAATTGGCCTGATTAAGCCGAAAACTGCCGAGCGTTGTCTCACCTTGCTCGAGAGACTGGGCTTTCATCTCTATGACGACCTTCTGCATGCGGAGGGCGAATCCGGGAACCGTTCAATTCTCGAGGGCCTTGAGGAATTCCGGGAACATCTCGGTGGAGAACTCACCATCACCTTGGTTCAAGGCATAGGCGAAGGGGTTGAAGTCCACGCCATGGACAAGAAGGAAATTCTCGAATCCGTCGAAGACTTGCACAGAAGGCATCAGGCTCTTCAAAAAGCATAAGCGATGATGGTGAGCGGGCGTTCCGATGGCCCCCGGGTGGCAATTCTTAACGTGGTCGGCTTGTGCAATCGACTTTTGGGCGAGCACACGCCCCGCCTCTCGTCCTTTTCCGAAAAAACCACGGGGAAACCTATCTTGATCAAGCCCGTCATGCCTGCGCTTACCTGTTCGGCTCAGGCGACCTACTTGACGGGCACCCTCCCTTCCGAACACGGAATCGTCGGGAACGGCTGGTATGATCGCACGCTCAACGAACATCATTTCTGGAAACAATCCAATCGATTGGTCAGCGGCCAGAAAGTTTGGGAAAAACTTCGGGAAGATCGTCCGGGTTTCCGCACGGCCAACCTGTTTTGGTGGTTTAACATGTACTCCTCGGTCGATTACTCGATCACCCCACGCCCTCTTTATCGCTCCGACGGACTCAAGACTTTCGACGTTCATGCCCACCCCCTTGGCATTCGGGACGAAGTGAAGCGCGACTTGGGCCCCTTCCCCTTTCATTCCTTTTGGGGCCCAAAGGCCGGGATCGAGTCCTCCAAATGGATCGCCGAATCCGCCAAATGGACGGAAAGTTGTTACCAACCCGATCTTTCACTCGTTTATTTGCCCCATCTCGATTATGACCTGCAAAGATACGGACCGGATGATCCCAGGGTTTCCAAAGCCCTGCAGGCAATCGATCAAACAGTCGGTGACCTGATCGACTTCTACGAAAAAAAAGGCATACGAGTCGCCATTTTGTCCGAATACGGGATCACGAAGACAAACAAAGTCATTTTCCCGAATCGCATCTTTCGCCGCAAAGGCTGGTTGAACGTGAAGGACGAACTGGGCCTTGAATACTTGGACTGCGGGGGATCCCAAGCTTTCGCGCTGACCGACCACCAAGTTGCCCACGTATATGTCAACCGTAAGGATGAGGCTTTTCTCAACAAGGTAAGGAGTGAATTGGAGGAAACGGAGGGGGTTTCATCGGTCCTGACGGGGGAGTCTCGGAAGCAAGCGGGGCTTGGCCACGAACGAGCGGGGGACCTGGTCGCGATCTCGGATGAGAACGCCTGGTTTGCCTACTATCACTGGGAGGAAGATCGTATGGCCCCGGATTTCGCGCGATGCGTGGACGTCCACAGAAAATACGGATATGATCCGGCGGAACTCTTCGTGGACCCCGAAATCAGTTTCCCCATGCTCAAGGTCATCCGCAAGTTAATCGGTAAAAAACTTGGCTTCCGCACCCATATGGACCTGATCCCTCTCGATCCCCACTTGGTCAAGGGCAGTCACGGGGCAACCCCGAAAGATGAACTTGACTGGCCCCTGCTCCTTGGTGAAGGCATTTCTTCGACTGAAAATCCTCTCCCTGCAAACGAAGTGAGAGATCGAATCTTCTCCCTTTTTGCATGATGAAGATTTAACGCAACCGTTCGACAAGGACTGGCTGTATACTTTGCGGTTCGCACATTTCAACCGAAGATGCCAAGTCGCTCTTTGTTAATTTTTTCCCTTTTTTTTAAATTTGAGGTTGCTTCTTGATACCTCGGATTAAAGAACTCATCCTAGAGTTTCGGTTTGAGTGCCGATCCGCCCGAGTCAAATCCTTACAAAAACCAAAACAGCGTGAGTCCTGCCACAAAGAAAAAAGACGACGAAAAAATGGCCCAAGCCCTTGTCGAGGCCTATGAAAAACTCAAATCCCAAGTCCAGCAAGTAATTGTCGGGCAAGATGACGTTCTCGAACAATTGCTCATCGCCATGCTTGCTCGCGGACACTGCTTGCTTGAGGGGGTGCCCGGATTGGCAAAGACGCTCATGGTCCGATCCCTCGCCCAGGCAATTAATCTCAGTTTCCGCCGGATACAATTCACCCCCGACCTTATGCCCGCGGACATCACTGGCACGGACATCATTCAGGAGGACAAAACTACCGGTCATCGCGAACTGGTGTTCGAAAAGGGGCCCATTTTCTCCCAGATCGTACTGGCAGACGAAATCAACCGTACCCCACCCAAGACCCAAGCCGCTCTTCTCGAGGCCATGCAGGAACATGACGTCTCGGTGGGTGGAAAGACTTATCATTTGGACGAGCCTTTCTTCGTACTCGCCACCCAAAACCCAATCGAGCAGGAAGGCACCTACCACCTGCCCGAAGCCCAACGGGACCGTTTTCTCTTTCAAGTGATCGTCGACTATCCCACGCGTGATGAAGAGAGGGAAATCATCGAGCGCACGACCTCGACCTTCGAATCGAAACTTGAACCGGTCCTGGACGGAAAAACCATTCTCGAATGCCAGGAAACCGTTAAACGGGTACCGGTTCCCGAACATGTTTACGACTTTATTCTCGACCTCGTCAGAATGGCCAGACCCAAGGAAGAAAACTCACCCAAGTGGGTTAAGGATTTGATCGATTGGGGACCGGGCCCCCGAGCTTGCCAACAGCTTGTCCTTGGCTCTAAGGTCCGGGCATTGCTCCGCGGTCGTTATCACGTAACCGTGGACGACGTGGAGGCTTTGGCCCACCCAGTCTTGCGCCATAGGATCGTGCCGACTTTCAATGCAGAGGCAGAAGGAATCTCGGTCGAGCACCTGATAGACCGTCTGCTCAAGGACGCGCCGAAAAAAGAAGAGAGCGTAATGTAGGAAGTCCACCCTCTTGCAGTAAAGAGCACGGATTCAGTGGCCACCGTAACCGACTACCTCGACCCGAAGGACCTTTCGCGGCTCGCCAACCATCAGGTTTTGGCGAGAAAAGTAGTGGAAGGATTTTGCACTGGCTTGCATCGCTCTCCGCACAAGGGATTCAGCGTTGAGTTCAAGCAACACCGGCAATACGTCCCCGGGGATGAAATTCGCCATCTCGACTGGAAGGTCTACGGGAAGAGCGATCGGTTCTACATCCGTGAATACGAGGAGGAAACCAACCTGCGATGCAACGTGCTTCTTGATGCAAGCGGTTCCATGGCCTACGAGGGGACTCGAACGGAGGGACGCTCGAAGCTTCATTACGCCTCACGCCTCGCCGCCTGCCTTTCCTACATGATGCTCCAGCAAACGGACAGTGTAGGTCTTATCACCTTTGACACGAAAGCCCGCAAAGTTCTTCCACCGAGAGGCCGCCCCGCTCACGTCCGAAACATCATTGACTTGCTTGAGGAAACCTCTCCCGGAGGAGAGACTGATCTTGGGGGCGTCTTTCACGAATTGGTCCCCAAGCTAAAACGCCGGGGACTCGTCATTCTCATTTCCGATTGCTTCGGGGATTTGGACTCGGTGATGAAGGGCTTAGCCCATTTTCGCCATGCCAAACATGACGTCCTGATCTTTCAAATCTGGGATCCCGACGAACTGGATTTCCCTTTCAAACAATGGACGCGCTTCGACTGCTTGGAAGACATGGACAAGAAGCACACGGTTGACCCCACTCACCTCAGGCAGGCCTATTTGGAAAACCTCAAGGAATACCGGGAAAACTTCACCCAAGGCTGTCACCGAAACCGTATCGACCTCGTTCCCATGACCACGGACCAGCCCTATGCCGACGCTTTGTCCTATTACCTGGCTCTGCGCAAGCGTGGCAGAGGAGCCATGATCAAATGAACTTTCTCAACGTAAGTTTGGCCTTGGGCGCCGCGGCCGTCCTTATTCCCTTGATCATTCACATCTTTAACCGAAGCAGGTTCAGGATCGTAAACTGGGGAGCCATGCACCTGCTCGAATCCGTCATTCGGGTCAACCGCAAGCAGGTTCAACTGGAACAATTGATCCTTCTCCTGATTCGCTGCGCAATACCCATCCTGCTCGCGCTTTGCTTGGCTCGCATGGTCGTAACGGACTGGGGACCCTTTCTCCACCGCGTCGTTCTTCCCCTGGCCGCCTTGGCCTTTCTGATTCTGTTTGCCCTTATCCCCAGGCTAAAGGTTCTTTTCGGCATCCTTTGCGCTGGCTGTTTGCTTTACGTTCTCGCTGCAGAAACCGGACTGATCGGATCGGACTATGCGGAAAAGGAAATCTCCTCGAAATCCATGGACGTCCCCAGTTCCACCGTCATCCTGATGGACGATAGTTTTTCCATGAATGCGGACGGTGGGTTTGAAATCGCCGGAAATTTTGCGGAAGGCTTTCTAAAGAAATTGAAAAAAGGATCGGAAGCGACCGTAGTTCGAATGGGAGGGACGGCTTCGCCTATTTTTGACAAGCCGACGTCAGAAACCAAAATCCTCGGAGAAAGGTCTGGCCAAATCCGGGCAGCTTCCGACAAGGTCGACTTGGTGGGATCCTTTGATACCGGAATCAAGGCCACGCATGACGGACAAAATGCAAAGCGTGAAATTATTCTCATCTCCGACTTCCGGAAATCGGACTGGGAACAGACGGGCGGTTCGCTCGCGGGTTTAAGGGAGCGTTTGGAAAACGAAACCCTCAAGCCAGCCATTACCTTCATTGACGTCGGAGGCGCTTCCCTCGAGAACGTATCAGTCGAAAGCATCGACCTGTCAGCCTCTTCCATCGGAGTCGGCCAAAAGGTCCTCATA
>MDTE01098836.1_pt1 | contig 12985 bp, 12 predicted proteins | sample 811231 | NCBI WGS metagenome assembly MDTE01 (sample SAMN05326651, study PRJNA326480) | marine metagenome | isolation source: seawater | place: Indian Ocean: Red Sea | collected 2010
GTTTTGCACGAAGCAGCTCGATGTGTTGGCAGTGCCACAGACTCTAAAGAATCCGTCAATAAAATGTTGAGACTCATGTCAGAGATGCTGGGCCTAAATCGTGGCCGAGTTTTGCTGAAGGACGATACAACTGGCGGTCTGGTGATCAAATACAGCTACGGGTTGACGGAAGATCAGATAGCAAGAGGTCGTTACAAGTCCGGCGAGGGTATTACTGGGCGAGTCATGGATACCAGACAGGTCGCTGTGATCCAAAACGTAGATGAAGAACGCAATTTCCTGTTCAAGGCCGTGGACAGAGAAATACTCCCGGATGGAGTAGTTTCTTACCTCGCTGTCCCCATCTTTAACGACCAAGATTGCATCGGGGTACTTGCCGCGCACCGGCTTCGGATGAGGCCTAGATCGATACAGTCGGATCTTTTGATTCTTCGAGTCATCGCGACCCTGATAGCTCAGGTAGTGATCATAGAAGCTTTAGTTTTTGAAAAGACTTCTCGCCTGGAGCGAGAGAACGATCAGCTGCGTCAGGCCCTCAAAATAAAACAGCCAGCCAATATCGGGATCCTAGGCGATAGCGCGTCGCTTAAACAGGCGTTGGCGAAGACGCTGCAGGTGTCTGACCAATCAGTTACGGTGTTGCTGACAGGAGAGTCGGGAACAGGAAAGGAACGCTTCGCCCAAATCTTGCATTTGAATGGACGCAGGCGCGATAAGCCTTTTGTTGCGATAAATTGTGCAGCTATTCCAGAGAATCTTCTGGAGTCTGAATTATTTGGATACGAGAAAGGCGCATTTACGGGCGCTAACGCCACGAAGAAGGGAAAGTTCGAGCATGCGGACGGCGGCACTGTCTTCCTTGATGAGATCGGTGATCTTACATTTGAATTACAGGCCAAGCTGTTGCGGGTTCTAGAGACAACTGAAGTGTACAAAATTGGATCTACTACCCCAATTCCGGTCGACGTCAGGATTGTCGCCGCGACTCATAAAGATTTACAGCTGGCAGTGAATGACGGTCGTTTTAGGTTAGACCTTTATTATCGTCTAAGTGTTTTTCCTATTCACCTCCCTCCTCTTCGAGATCGGGGCAATGATATTGGCTTGTTAGCGCGACACTTTTTACTGGTCGCAAATACCGAGTACGGAAAGAATCTGTACTGTGATTCGTCCATTCTTCAGCAGTTAGAAGGTTACGATTGGCCCGGCAACATTCGTCAACTCGAAAACGTGATACGGCGACTCGTTCTGAGTTCCATTGGCTCGGAGATATCTAAAGACAGTGTGTCTAAGGTTCTCGAGGAAGAAAGCGCTATCGAATCGTATTCCAAAACATCGGCACAGGCATCAAGCCAGCGAGACAGCCGAACAGAGACTCCAGAGCGCTTGACTGTTAATGCGGCGAACTCAGGCGAGCCAAAGGCAAGACCCTATGGTTGGGTAACCGCAAATGAAAGAATGGCCATAGAGGATGCGCTACAGGCCAGCTTCGGCAATAAGACTCAAGCGGCCCGGGCTCTCGGGATGTCTTTGAGACAACTGAGGTACAGGATGCAAAAATTAAAAATAAACCAAACCCTATATACTAAATAAGAATTACTAAATTTTTTTATATTCTTTTATGTTCTTAATCAGTCCTGTCAAACTAATCCAATAATGGAAAATGGTTTTGAGCAGAAGGTGGCGACGAAGGCCTTTTCGGCTGCTCAGCGAAATTCCGCGTGTTCCAAAATCGTTAGCAGAAAAACTAGACCAATGCCTACCAATGTCACCTCACGCGAGCGACATTGTCTGACATTGTCAACACTACTGGCGGTGCGGAAAAATAAAACATCAATATTTTCAGTAGGTTAATCACATTAAAAAATTGGCTTGGTTCCTGCAAATGTACGTCTGAGAATTTTAAGGAGACCTACGATGTCCGTAACAGCAAAAACAATTTCGACAACTCTTCGACCAATTGATTCTGATGGACTAGAGCAGTTCGCGGCCAAAGGGCGCGAGAACCCAGAAAACCGAGGGACGAACAAGGTTCATACGATAACCGAGGGCCAGTACCGAACCATTAGCCACGTGAATGGGCACGAGGTCGTGGTCGATGAGCCGCTACACCTGTTCGGTGAAGACACGGCACCTGCACCGGGGGAGATCGTACTTTCTGGGCTCGGCGGCTGCCTGTGTGTGGGTATAACCGCGGTCGCCACGTGGAAAAATGTCAAGCTCACCAAGCTCGAAGTGAAGATGGAGGCTGATATCGGAAACACCGCCGCGTGGGGCGCCGGTGGTGCGGAACGATTGCCCGAGCAGATGGGATTCCAAGAGATACGTGCCAGTGTGATCGTTGAGGGCGACGCGACGGAGGAAGAGCTGAGCGACATTGTCGAACGGGCCAATTATTTCTCCCCAGTAGCCAATAGCTTGAGAAATCCAATCCCATTCAGCATTAGCCGCGAATCATAATCTGGAGGCAATTGACATGCAGAGTGCAGCTTTTGATAGAGCAGACCTTGGATGGTCTGATGGCGATAAGGTTTTGGAGGCCGTTCGCAAGATTGCCACCGAGGACCTGTCGCCGGTAGCAAACAAGATTGATCAAGAAGGGTTTTATCCCAGCGAAATCATGCGCGATCTCGCTGTTGCGGGCGCTTTTTGTGGTCATTTAGATAAGTACGGGTCTCGCTACGACCTCGCAGTGGACGCGATGACAGAGATTAGCAGGCACTGTGGCTCGACGGGTTTTATGTCTTGGTGCCATGACGTATGTGGTCTATACATGGAACAATCCGGTAACAGCGCCCTCGTTGCTAGACTTGATGACCACGTGCAGGGAAACACGCTCGGGGGCACGGGTCTCTCGAACCCGATGAAGGCCCTTACAGGTATTGAAAAAATGGCGCTGAAGGCCGTGAAGGTCGATGGGGGCTACGTGGTTAATGGATGTTTGCCCTGGGTCAGTCATATCAGGGTGGGCGGATACTGCGGCGTAATTGCAGGCGTAGACCACACTCAAGACCACGAGATCATGTTTTTATTAGATCTGGATGATAGAGCGTCCCTTAGGGAGTGTCCCACATTTTCTGGAATGGAGGGAACGAGTACCTGGGCAATTGAGCTCAGTGATTATTTCGTTGGACATGATCAGATAATTGCTGACCCCGTTAGGCCATTTTTAAAAAAGGTGAGACCCGGCTTTGTTCTACTCCAGACCGGATTCGGTTTGGGGGTGACACAGGGGGCGGTTGATTCGATGTTAGAAGTCGAAGAGTCACTAGGTCACGTAAACCAGTTCTTGCACGACCGGCCTAGTGAGGTACAGGCGGAGTTAGACGAATTGAAGGCGAAGGTTCATCGGCTCGGGCGAGAGGTGTTCAGCGGGTCGCCGGATATTCTCATTGATATTCTTGATGTGCGTGCGCAAGTATCCGAGTTATCACTCAGAGCCACTCAATCGGCGTTGTTGCATCAAGGCGCGCGGGGTTACCTTATGAGTTCACCCGTGCAAAGACGCATCCGCGAGGCGCATTTTGTGGCAATCGTGACTCCAGCTATCAAACATCTTCGGTGGGAGATGTCAAAGCTGATGAAGGCTGACCTCGCCGCATGACCCAAGAAGCGCCCCAACGGCAACTCTACATCTGCAGAGCTTGCGGACTCATCTATGATGAGGATAAGGGAGATCCGGATAGTGGAATTGCCCCCGGTACGCGGTTTGAGGATATACCCGATGACTGGGAATGCCCACTATGCGGAGTTACCAAAGCCGATTTCGAGCCATTTGAGCCGTTCGTAGCTCCGGAGCCCTCGGAGGCCGCTGCAAGCTTTAGGTCAGGCGTAATTGTCATTGGTGGAGGGATCGCAGGATGGGCAGCTGTCCGAGCTATCAGGAGTTTGGACTCGGAGGTGCCCATTTTAATGGTCACAGCATGCTCGGGAGACACCTATCACAAACCAGAGCTTTCACTAGCGATAGGTCGAAATAATGACCGGAGGGCACTTGTGTCCCATAACGGTCGCGAACGAGCAACAGCCTGTGGGATAGGAATATTAGAGAACACTTTCGTTGTGGGCATCGATAGCAAGCTACGCCGTGTCCGTACCACGAGAGGTACCTACACCTACACGGCTTGTGTTATCGCAAGTGGAGCGCGTCCGTTCAGGCCACCTGCGACCGCAGGCGCTTCTCTATTCAATGTTAATCATATCGATGATTGGGAGCAGTTAGCATCGCAGGTTGATCGATCAGGCCAAACGCGTGCCGTTGTTATCGGGGGCGGCCTCATCGGTTGCGAGCTCGCGGAAAATTTGGCCTCGAGGTGCGAGTCAGTAACGGTGGTGGAGATGCAGCCTCTGCCATTGGCAACATTGCTTCCGGAAAAAGGTAGTCAACGATTGCTAACACACCTACAGAGTATTGGCGTGAATTTTTTCGGCTCGGACAAGGGACTGGAAATCATCGATACCGAAGAATGCGCAAACGTCTTTCTAGAGAGTGGTGCCACTATCGAGGCAGACTTCATTGTCCTGGCGACCGGGTTAGTAGCTGATCAGCGGATCGCCATTAGCGCTGGTCTGAGTTTCGAGAACGGCATCTTGGTCGATCCACATTCACTCGAGACCAATCGAAAAAACATTTATGCCTTGGGTGACTGCATCTCACTTAACGGACATCCGTCACGGTACGTTGAGCCCATCAACAAACAGGCGAAAGTCATAGCAAATGCTGTACTAGGGCGGGCGGCTTGTTACGAGCACAAGGACCCAGTAGTTAGGGTAAAAACGCCGCTGCTGCCCATTACAATCGAGGGGAGGAGGGTGCCCGACGCGCCCTGGGTCACCACCACCGATACCGAAAGCCTTCTTGTAATGGAGCAGGTGAGTGGTGAGAGCAAGGCAACAGTTTCAATTGGACGTTAACTGATGAGGAAAAACCATGATTACTTCTAGAGAACAGGTCACTGAGCGGATCGTATCCAACAAGGTTAGGTTGGGTATCCAGTGGTCGGAGGTGGCCGATAAAATAGGGCTGTCTAAGGAATGGGTAACAGCTGCGTGCCTCGGACAGATGGCCATGGAAAAAGTCCACGCAGAGACGGTTGGCGAATTATTTGAATTATCTGACGAAGAAGTCGCGTGGTTGCAAATCGTACCATATAAAGGGTCTATCCCCACAGCAGTGCCTACAGACCCACTGATATATCGGTGGTACGAGGTAGTTAATGTTTATGGGACAACGATCAAGGAGTTAATACACGAAGAATTTGGTGACGGAATTATGAGTGCGATTGATTTTTCGATGGACATCAAGCGTGAGCCAGATCCAAAAGGCGACAGAGTAAACGTCGTCCTTTCAGGAAAATTCCTCCCATACAAAACATTCTAGATCTTGAGCTGTAAAGTGGTAGGTCACTTAGTAACGACAGCACGGCTACCTCTTTACTATGAGTGATATAGGAGTATACTTCGGCGCTCTTCAGGCGCGTAGCTCAGTTGGTTAGAGCGCCACCTTGACATGGTGGAGGTCGTTGGTTCGATTCCAATCGCGCCTACCAAACAACGATCGCATGGTAAGGCCCTTGGTATGGGTCACCAGATTGGAGTAAAACATGCCCGTAATCACCCTACCCGATGGATCCAAGCGCGAGTTTGAGGGATCAATCTGTGCAATGGACGTTGCTGAGTCGATCGGCCCGGGCCTGGCCAAAGCGACCATCTGTGCCAGAGTAAACGGTGAGCTAAAAGACGTATCTGATTCAATCAACGGGGATGCTAACATCTCTCTGATTACCTCCAAGGATCCCGATGGGGTTGATGTTATCCGTCACTCGTTTGCGCACCTAATCGGCCATGCGGGCAAGCAGCTGTTTCCCGGGATAAAAATGGCGATCGGCCCGGTCATCGAAAACGGTTTCTATTACGACATCGACTATGATCGTCAACTCAACTCGGAAGATCTCGAAGCGCTTGAAAAGCGAATACGAGAGCTTGTGAAGACTGATTACCCGGTCATTAAACAATGGGCATCACGCGATGATGCTATTGCAGAATTTAGAGACCGTGATGAGCCTTATAAGCTCGAGATCATCGATCGAGATATTCCCGATGACGGCAGCACGATAGGCCTCTACCATCACCAGGAATACATGGATATGTGCCGAGGCCCGCATGTCCCAAACACCCGCTTTCTTCGTCATTTTAAGTTGACGAATGTGACAGGGGCGTACTGGCGCGGTGATGTGAACAATAAGCAACTCCAGCGAGTTTATGGGATTGCGTTCGCATCTAAACACGAGCTGGACGCGCATCTGAAGTTCTTGGAGGAGGCCTCGAAGCGGGACCACCGTAATCTAGCGAAAACGTTGGATTTGTTTCATTTGCAGGAGGAGGCGCCAGGCATGGTGTTCTGGCATCCGAACGGATGGACTGTCTACCGGGTCCTCGAGGATTATATTCGGGACCGTCTGGCGCACGCTGGATATCAGGAGATCCGTACTCCACAGCTTGTCGATCAGCGTCTGTGGGAAGCCTCAGGTCACTGGGACAAGTACCAGGAAAATATGTTCGTGACATCTAGTGAGAGTCGTGACTACGCGGTGAAGCCCATGAACTGTCCGTGTCACGTGCAGATTTACAACAAGAAGATCACCTCATACCGAGAATTACCAATTCGGCTGGCGGAATTTGGCTCCTGTCATCGTAATGAGCCCTCGGGGTCACTCCACGGCCTGATGCGTGTGCGTAACTTTGTTCAGGATGACGCGCACATCTTTTGCACCGAAGACCAGATCACTGATGAAGTCATAACATTTAATCAGTTATTGACCGAGGTGTACCACGATATGGGCTTTGATGCCGTGATCGTGCGTATCTCAACTCGCCCGGAGAAGCGCGTTGGGGACGATGCGACCTGGGACAAAGCAGAAACAGCACTTTCTGATGCACTTGATAGCCTAGGGGTTGAGTGGGACGTGTTACCCGGTGAGGGTGCGTTTTATGGTCCGAAGATCGAGTACTCTCTAAAAGACTGCCTCGGTAGAGTGTGGCAGTGCGGCACGATGCAGGTCGATTTCTCGATGCCGGGACGACTCGGCGCCGAATATGTCGCCGAAGATGGTTCGAAGAGAGTACCTGTGATGCTACACCGGGCAATCCTCGGAAGTTTGGAACGCTTTGTAGGCATATTGTTAGAAAATACAGCTGGTCTGCTTCCGCCTTGGCTATCTCCAACTCAAGCAGCCGTCCTGACGATCACGGATTCACAGCACGAATATGCAAAAAAAGTGGAAAAAATGCTTGCCGCTCAAGGTCTTCGGATTAAATCCGATTTGCGCAATGAGAAGATCGGCTATAAAATCCGCCACCATACTTTACAGCGGGTCCCATATTTACTCGTGATCGGCGATAAGGAAGTGGAGAACCAGCAGGTGGCTGTGCGGACCCGTTCCGGTGAAGATCTCGGTGCAATGAGCCCGGACGCTTTTGCAAACAGGCTTCACGGGGACATTGGGTTGCGTGGTCGTTTCGATATTGACTCGGAGAAAGAGTAATCAGAAGAGCACAACCCAAGGGCGCGCCGGGTGAGAAGCGCACACCGATCAATGAAGAAATTCGTGCCACTAAGGTGCGATTGATCGGACCGACAGGTGAACAAATCGGTGTTGTTAACACGAACGATGCGATTGTCGCGGCTCGTGAAAATGATCTTGATCTTGTACTGATAGCGGAGTCCTCAGACCCTCCGGTTGCGAAAATTATGGATTTTGGCAAGCGGTTGTACGAGGAGAAGAAAGCTAAAGCTGCCGCGAAAAAGAAGCAACACCAGCTGCAGGTTAAAGAAATAAAATTTCGTCCGGGGACGGACGTTGGAGACTACCAGGTCAAACTGCGCAACCTGGTGCGTTTCCTCGAGGACGGCGATAAGGCCAAGGTAACCATCCGGTTCCGTGGACGCGAAATGGCCCACCAAGAACTTGGCATGCAAATGCTCGAGCGATTGGAGAAGGATCTCGAAGAGTATGGAACGGTTGAGGCTCGCCCTAAGTTAGAGGGTCGTCAAATGATCATGGTCTTCGCGCCGAAAAAGAAGTGAGAGCAGCACGCTCTAATGCGGAGTGAAAAGGAAATATGCCAAAAATTAAAAGTAACTCAGGCGCTCTTAAGCGTTTTAAACCCACAGCGAAGGGCTTTAAGCACAAGCAGTCTTTCCGTAGCCACATACTAACCAAGAAGAGCACGAAGCGTAAACGCCATCTGCGCAGTACGTTGATGGTAGCAGCTTCAGATGTCAAGCTGATCCATCGAATGCTCCCAGGATTACGGTAAGAGGAGAGACCTATGCCACGAGTGAAACGCGGTGTGACCGCGCGTGCCAGTCACAAGAAAGTTTTAAAGCAGGCGAAAGGTTATTATGGCGCCCGTTCTCGAGTGTTTCGTGTCGCCAAGCAAGCAGTTATCAAAGCAGGCCAGTACGCGTACCGCGACCGTCGCCAAAAAAAGCGGCAATTCCGTGCGCTCTGGATCGCTCGGATTAATGCTGGTGCACGCGAGTGTGGTCTAAGCTACAGTCGCTTTATTAACGGCTTGAAGAAGGCCAATATTGAGATGGATCGTCGCGTACTTGCGGATCTGGCTATGCACGAGAAGGTTGCTTTTGCAGCACTCGCAGAGCAAGCCAAGCAAGCACTCGAACAGGCGAGCGCTTAATATAGGACCCTTCATTGTTGAGTGAAGGGAAGGCCGCCTGGACACATTCCTTGCGGCCTTTTTTATGCTTTTGGACCCCAAATGGATGATTTAGAGAGTATTAAAGACGACGCATTGGCGTTAATTGAATCCTCAGATTCATTGGCTCAGCTGGACGACGTTCGCGTGAAATTCCTTGGAAAAAAAGGATTGATCAGCGGGCAAATGAAGACGCTCGGTAAATTATCTGCCCAAGAACGGCCTTCAGCAGGCTCGAAGATTAACGAAGTGCGTGACTGCGTTACTGATGCACTTGAAGCGAAGAGATCCGCTCTCGAGGTTGAGGCCGAAACGCAAGATTTAATGCGTGATTCGGTCGACGTAACCATGCCGGGCCGTCCACAAAAGATCGGGGGACTGCACCCGGTTACCCGAACACTTAGCCGTCTGAATCGCCTCTTTGCGTCAATGGGTTACGCAGTCGCCACGGGCCCCGAAATCGAAGATGACTGGCATAATTTTGAAGCCCTGAATATTCCATCACATCACCCGGCTCGCGCTATGCATGATACGTTTTATTTTGATGATGGGCGCGTCTTGAGGACGCACACGTCCCCGGTGCAAATTCGTACGATGGTTAGTGAGGAGCCCCCCATACGCATTGTCGCACCCGGCCGTGTGTACCGTTGTGATAGTGACCTGACACACACGCCAATGTTCCATCAGATTGAGGGGTTGGTTGTGGACAAGGACATCAGTTTTTCTGATTTGAAGGGGACCATCATCACATTCCTGAATAGATTTTTTGAAGCAGACTTGGATGTTCGTTTCAGGCCAAGCTATTTCCCATTCACCGAACCATCTGCAGAGGTGGACGTGCAGTGTGTGATGTGTGAGGGCTCAGGCTGTCGTGTGTGCTCGCATACCGGATGGCTCGAGGTAATGGGTTGTGGGATGGTACATCCTAAAGTTTTTGAGCATACAGGTGTTGATACCGCCGTTTACACAGGATTCGCGTTCGGCATGGGTATCGAGAGGTTGGCGATGCTCCGATATGGGATCGGTGATCTTCGTCTGTTTTACGAAAACGACCTGCAGTTTCTCAACCAGTTTCACGGGTAGACATGAAAGCAAGTATCTCCTGGCTTAAAAGCTTATGCCCGACTGAATTATCAGTCGATGAAATTGTCAGCTGCCTAACTATGGCGGGACTTGAGGTGGACGGAGTTGAGACCGCGGCGATGTCATTTACGCACGTGGTCGTAGGAGAAGTTATCTCCGCGAGTCCGCACGCTGATGCTGACAAGCTGAAAGTATGTGAAGTCAGTGATGGTGTTGCGATACATCAGGTGGTCTGTGGGGCCGCTAACGCCCGACCCGGCATGAAAGTACCCTTCGCGCGCGTTGGCGCCGTGTTAGGTGATGATTTCAAGGTTCAGCGAGCTAATATTCGTGGCGTTGAGTCTAGTGGTATGTTGTGTGGTGCCGATGAACTCGGACTATCTGATGAGCGTGTTGGGTTGATGGAATTACCTGACTCCACTCCGACCGGGGCTGATTTTATGGAAATCCTAGCGCTTCCGGACGACTTAATTGAGGTTGACCTTACGCCGAATCGTGGCGACTGCCTATCTATCACGGGCCTAGCACGGGAACTTAGCGTTTTAAGTCAAACGCCGGTGCAATCCGTCAGTTGCGACAGCATCGATCCCGGGTCCAGTCAAACGCATGATGTTAATTTACATGCGCCAGAGGGTTGTCCTCGTTATGTCGGTCGTGTAATCGAAAATATTGATGTTACGAGGCCGACCCCGTTATGGATGACTGAGCGACTGCGCCGCTCTGGCATTCGGTCGATTGATGCAGTCGTCGACATCACTAATTACGTCATGATCGAACTCGGGCAACCGATGCATGCATTTGATCGTGAACAATTAGTTGGTGCGGTCGATGTCCGGATGGCTAGGAATGGTGAAGAGTTAGTCCTGCTCGATGGAAAAAAACTGACCCTGACTGAAGATGTACTGGTAATCGCCGATCAGGAAGCGCCGCTGGCTCTGGCAGGAATTATGGGGGGTGAGCGGTCTGGAATTTCTGAGAAAACAACAACTGTCTTCCTTGAGAGCGCATATTTTAATCCTATTACTGTCGCAGGGAAGGCTCGTCGTTTTGGCCTCCACACGGATGCATCAGCGCGTTTTGAGCGCGGGGTTGATTGGCGATTGGCTGAGCGAGCAAGCGAACGTGCGACAAATCTTATACTCGAAATTTGTGGAGGAACTCCGGGGCCAGTGGTTGTCACCCACGATAAGCATGCCATGCCCAAAACACAGACGGTTGAGCTTTCACATTCCCGGATCGAGCAGCAGCTTAGGATTTCCCTTCCATCGGCATCGGTTCAACAGATGCTTGGAGCTCTTGGATTCGATGTAGAGACGGTTGATGCAGGGTTTCGTTGTGTCGTCCCGAGTTGGCGATTTGATATCTCGATTGAGCAGGATTTAATTGAGGAAATTGCCCGTATCTACGGATACAACAACCTACCGATATCGTTACCAGCACAGGCCTTGGGTATGGCCTCTATCTCAGAGGCTGAGACACCAGTGATGCGTTTGAAGCATTATCTCGTGGACCAAGATATCCAAGAGGTGATCACTTACTCCTTTGTCGATCCCGAGATACAGGCAATCTTGGGCGACGGGACTGCCGGAGTTCGTCTCGCGAACCCGATTGCGTCGAATCTCGCTGAAATGCGCCGTTCTCTGATGCCGGGTCTTGTTGAAGCTGTTCGTCATAACGTGAACCGTCAAGCCCCACGGGTGCGATTATTTGAGACAGGACAGTGTTTTATTCCACAGATCGATGAGTTAGATCAATCAGAGCGGATCGGTGTGGCAATTTATGGCCAAAGTACTCCTCTGCACTTCAGTATTGATCGATTGGTGGATTTCTTTGACCTGAAGGGTATCTTGAATGGTCTTAGCATGATCAACGGTGGTGGTGAGTTAATCTGGTCTCCTTCAGAGCATCAATCGTTCGCGTCAGGTCAGACAGCTAGCGTGAGTTTGGATGGGGAGGTTCTGGGTATCGTCGGTCGATTACACCCGAAATTGGCTCGTCAGCTAGATTTACCGAAGCCCCTATTCCTGGCGGACTTAAAGTTAGATCCACTTTTGCGAGGACAAGTTACTGCTTTTAAAGCGATTTCGCGTTACCCTAAAGTCGTTCGCGACTTGGCAATAGTCGTTGATGACATGGTCAAATGGCAGCAGATTGTGGACGCGGTGGCAACCTTATCGGATGACCGTATACAGTCTGTTGAATTATTTGATGTGTATCGTGGACCGGGTGTCCCGGACGGGCGGCAGAGTCTGGCACTCTCGGTCAGCTTGCAGGACCCGCATGGAACGCTTGACGATCAAGCGATTCAGGAATTAGTTGATCAGATTGTTTGCGTTCTTCGAAAGAATGCTGATGCAGAATTGAGAGGATAAATACGATGCCAGCGCTTACTAAAGCAGATTTGTCAGAGCACTTGAACGATGTAGTTGGTCTAAATAAACGCGAAGCTAAAGAAATGGTTGAACTTCTTTTCGAGGAATTGAGTGTTTCGCTGATCGATGGAGACCCCGTGCGTTTGTCGGGATTTGGGAATTTTGAGTTGCGTGATAAAAACGAGAGACCAGGCCGTAACCCAAAAACTGGAGAGAGGGTTCCAGTGAGCGCTCGTCGGGTTGTAACGTTCAGGGCGGGACAAAAACTACGTTCGCAGGTTGAGCTCTATCACCCGCTGGATAACGAGTGAGTACTGTGGATCTCTTCGATGACGATCTCCCACAGATTCCTGATCGGGTCTATTTTACTATTGGAGAGGCGAGTCGTTTATGTGGAGTTAAACCACACGTCCTGAGATATTGGGAGCAAGAGTTCGCAGAACTCCAACCCGACAAGCGCCGCGGAAACCGCCGTTACTATCGATATCAAGACCTGATAATGATCCGTCGTATTCGTGCACTGGTGCATCAGCAGGGATTTACGCTTTCTGGAGCAAAGCTCCGGATTCAGGAGGAAGACGAGGCTCGTTTTGCCGCAACTCAGGATGACTCGAAGGGAATGGCTCTGCGCGAGGTCGTTCGAGATCTCGAGCAAGTCCGTCGGTTGCTGTCTGATTAAGACGCTGTATACTTTTCCGCACTCGGGGCGTGGCGCAGCCTGGTAGCGCACTTGCATGGGGTGCAAGGGGTCGCAGGTTCAAATCCTGCCGTCCCGACCAAGTCGGAAACGTCAATGTCGCAAACAGCATTCA
>MDTE01124921.1_pt1 | contig 12985 bp, 14 predicted proteins | sample 811231 | NCBI WGS metagenome assembly MDTE01 (sample SAMN05326651, study PRJNA326480) | marine metagenome | isolation source: seawater | place: Indian Ocean: Red Sea | collected 2010
TTCCTCTTGCAATAGTTCTTAAATTAACATCAGGAGCCATTTTTATTTTTTTAACATGAACTTTTAAAATTTTTTCCCTTCCTATGATATCAGGGTTTGAAACAACAACTTGTCTATCAAATCTTCCTGGTCTTAGTAAGGCTGGATCAAGAACATCTGGTCTGTTTGTAGCCGCAATAATTATTACGCCTTCATTAGTATCAAAACCGTCCATCTCAACCAATAGCTGATTTAACGTTTGCTCTCTTTCATCATTTCCTCCGCCCAGGCCTGCGCCTCTACTTCTTCCTACAGCATCAATTTCATCAATGAATATTATACAGGGTGAATTTTTCTTACCCTGTTCAAACATGTCTCTTACTCTAGAAGCTCCAACACCTACAAACATCTCAACAAAATCAGATCCTGAAATTGTGAAAAATGGAACTCCAGCTTCTCCAGCTATGGCTCTAGCTAATAAAGTTTTTCCAGTGCCAGGAGGTCCTACAAGTAAAGCACCTCTTGGAATTTTTCCTCCAAGTCTGCTGAATTTTTTTGGATCTTTTAAAAATTCTACAATCTCTTCAACTTCCTCTTTTGCCTCTTCTACACCTGCAACATCATTAAAAGTTACTTTGCCTTTTAATTCATTCATCATCTTTGCTTTGGATCTACCAAAGCCCATCGCACCACCTTTTCCACCTTGCATTTGACGCATGAAAAAAATCCAAACTGCAATTAATAATAACATTGGGAACCACGATAATAATACACCAAATAATGAAGGCATTTTTTCCTCTAATGGAGCTGCTGAAATACTTACGCCTTTATCAGACAACTTTTCTATAAGATTTGGATCATTAGGTGCATATGTTGAAAAACTATTACCATTGGAATAAACACCTTTGATATTGTTGCCTTGAATCTCAACTTTTAGAATTTCTCCATTATCAACTGAAGTTAAAAAATCTGAAAAAATAATTTGGTTACTCCCTCTGATATTTGATTGAGGATTTTTAAACATATTATAAAGGCCTATAGTTAAAAAAACTATCACCGCCCACATTGCTAAGTTTTTAAAATTCATAGCCTTAAGATAAGAATTATTCTAAATTTAACAAGTGTGAAAATTGCTACTCTTTTGCAATAATTACTGTCTGATTAACCTTTTTAACAATACATCCTGCAATAGTCTCCTTTTTAAGAGCCCCTTTTTCAATCATTTGTAAAATGTTATAAATTTTTTTTCCCCTAGCAGAATAATACCTTCGATTAATAGCCTTTAGAGAGTCTGAAAAAGACCTAAATACTATTTCACCAGGTTGCATGAAAAAAAATTTATTCAATATTAACTTTCTATTTTTTTTATCAAAAAATGAATTATTTTTTTTATTTTGCTCGGAGTAAAATTTAATAGCATTATTTGAGCTCTTCAAGTTGTTTAAAGTCAAAAATAATTTGCTTTTTTCAAAACCACTTTTTTCGAATTTATTGATAATTTTTCTTATTTTTATTCTTTTAAAATTAATGTCATCATTTGAAGGATCCTTTACAAAAAAATTAAAAACGTGATTAGAAATAAATTCTAAGTTTTGTTTTTCAAAATCTAATAAGGGTCTTATCAAATTTATTTGGTTTACACTTGTTTTTGTCTCTAAAGAAATCAAACCCTTTAATCCACTTCCTCTAATCATTCTAATAAAAAAATTTTCATATAAATCGTCTATATGATGACCTACGATTAAATTTGAAATATTTGAATTTTTACATTTTTCAAATAATAAATTATATCTTTTTTTTCTTGCTAGAGATTGAATATTACTTAATGGCTTTTTTCCTCTCCAAGTAAGCAATTCAGCCTTTATTCCTAGTTTTCCTAAAACTTTTTTTACTTTTTTAGCCTCAGAAGTAGACTCTTTTCTAAGTTTATGGTCAACAATAAAATATTTCGATTTTAAATCATTCTTAATTGCAAAAATTTTAGTCAGAAAAGCTAAAGCCATACTATCTGGTCCACCAGATACAGCTACAGCAAAACTTTCGCTAATTTTAAAATTTTTTTCAAACTTTTTGAATAAACTTTTAATCCTATTATTTGATAGTTTTGATATTAAATTTTTAGGAGTTTTGATTACATTCAAATTTTTGAGACTCATATTTGGCTTTTTGGATAACAGATTGGTTTGCTTTTGGATATTGTTTTTCAACTCCATTTATCATTTTACAACCTTGATCTTTTTCTCCAATTTGTACCATTGAAACTCCTAACTTTAATAAATTTACAGGAGCCTTTTCCCCCTTTGGGTATTTTTGATATCCTTCCAGATAGGCAGCGGCTGCATCAGTATATAATTGCCTTATTCTAAAAGTTTCAGCATACCAATATTGAGCATTACCAGCCAACTTATGTTCTGGATTAGATAAAACAAATTCTCTAAAAGCTCTCTCTGCAGTTGGATAGTCTCCTACTTTTAAAAAACTAGTTGCAAATTCGTATTGTTTATCAGGACCTTCATCAGGCAAAATTTTTTCCTCAGCCTGAAAAGTCTCAGTTACTATAGTGGCTGTTGTTTCTACGGACTCAATTTTTTGAGTTGCTTCACTTGTAGATGTATCCTTATAAGATATAGATCCTAAATCTTGTGGAACAGATGAACCGGGTAAAATATTTTCATTATCATTCTGTGTAGTTTTTTTTGAAAATTTTTTAATTTCTTCTCCAGAACTTAATGAAGTTTCAATATCCTGAAATCTGATTTGATTATCAGCTTGGACTTTTGATAATCTATTAGATAATTTATCTAATTTAAAATTGATTTCCTCAAATTTGTTTGTAAGCTGTTGAAATTGATTTTCAATTTCTGATAACTTTAATAAATGTTTAGTCAAAACATCCTCAGAATTATTGAAGCTTGATGTAACTGAATTATCGCCGGTAATTTCAATTGAGCCCGAGTAAACTGCTTTTTCTAAAGTCTTTATATCTTTTTGTATTGACTCTAATGTTTCATATATATTGTGATTATCGGCAAAAGAGGTTTTGGTTAAAAGTATATTAAACAATATAAATAACTTTATTAATAAAAATTTTTTAAACCTCATACTAATTAGTTATGTTTATAAAAATGGCAAAAAAAAGACCCTTTAATTTTTATGAATTAAAGGGTCTTAAATTTTAGAAATATTAATTAATTTGCTTTAACTGTAACTGATCTTCTATTTTTAGACCAAGCTAATGGGTTTGAGCCAGAGTCTACTGGTCTCTCTTTACCATAACTTAAAACTGATATTCTGTCTGATGAAATACCGTAAGTCATTAAATAATCTTTAGCTGCGTTTGCTCTTCTCTCACCTAAAGCTAAGTTATATTCTCGTGTGCCTCTTTCGTCTGCGTGACCTTCAAGCACAATTGTTACATCTGAGTTTTTTCTTAACCATGTAGCTTGTTTTCTTAATGTTTCTCTTGAAGCAGTAGTTAAAACTGATTCATTAGTTGCGAAAAATACTCTGTCTGGCACACCTGAAGCTAAATATTCCACAGTGTCTGTTCCTGTGTATACGTCACCCTGCATTTGTCCTGTTGAAACCTTTTTAGTTGCGCAAGCGCTCAGTGCAAAACATGCTAACACAATTAAAAGCGAGTTTTTAAGAATTTTGTTTAATTTCATTTTTGCTCCTTAATCAATATTTCTAATATTAGATAATTTCACACCTAACTAGACGTTTCAAGTTAAAAAATCAAGTATTTTAAAACTAATTGCTTAATAATGATGACCACGATGGGTCTGAGCCATCTGTAGGTGTTTTTACCATTCTTTCATTATATCCAGTTAGATCTATAGACCATAGTTTAGCTGAAAAACCCTCACCTTTATCATCAGTCTTTGTTTCTCTATAAAAAATTAAAACTCTTCCATTTGGGGACCATGAAGGAGCCTCCTGATAGAAATTTTCAGTCAATAACCTTTCACCACTACCATCTACTCTCATCACACCTATGTAAAATTTACCCTTATGTAATTTAGTAAATGCTATCAGATCACCTCTTGGTGACCAAACTGGAGTTCCATAAATTCCTTTACCAAAAGAAATTCTTTTTACATTACTTCCATCATTTCTCATAACATAAATTTGCTGATAACCACTTCTATCAGAATTAAAACAAATAAATTTTCCATCAGGCGAATATGATGGAGATGTATCAATTGATGGATGATTAGTAATTTTTTCTACAATTCTGTTTTCTAGATCCATTGTGTATATGTCAGAATTTCCATCTTTTGCAAAACTCATAATTATTTTTTTTCCGTCTGGTGAAAATCGTGGTGCAAAAGTCATTCCTGGAAAGTCTCCCACTACTTCTTGCATACCAGTTTCTATGTCTAAAAGATAAACTCTAGGTAAGTTTCTGAAATAGGAAAGATAAGTTACCATCTGACTGTTTGGATTAAATCTTGGTGTTAAAACTAGTTCATTACCTAAAGTTAAAAATTTATTATTTGCACCATCTTGATCCATTATAGCAAGTTTCTTTACTCTTTTAGTTTTTGGTCCTTCTTCGGCAACATAAATAATCCTAGTATCAAAATATCCCTTTTCTCCAGTTAATCTTTCATAAACTTTATCTGAAATTATATGACCTACTCTTCTCCAATTAGTTGGCACTGTTGTAAATGCAAGTGCCATCATTTCTTTACCAGCTAATATATCCCACAATCTAAATTCAACTCTCAACTTATCATCAACGTTAGTAACTTTACCAGTAATTAAAGCTTGTGCTTTAATTAAATTCCAATCTTCAAATCTTGGTTTTAAGTTTGCTATATCAGGTGCCTGAAGAAAAGCATCTTTATTTAGTGGATTAAATAGACCTGAAGTTTTTAAATTATTTTCAACAATCAAAGAAATTTCCTCACCTATGTTTTCTTTTTTATTTTTAAGTAATCCCTCAAAACTTTTTTTAGATTTTTCATCAATGGCTAAAGGTGAAACTGCAATTGGTAATGGATTTAAATTTCCTCTTGTTATATCTACTTCAATTAAGCCATGTGATTTAATTGTAGATGATATGACTACTATAAGTGATATTAAATAAATTTTAATTGTTTTCATTATTAACCCTCTAACATTTCTCTTGCATCAAAATTTAATTGTAACTCTTTCCATTTTTCATAACCAGTCGTTGGTACTCTCAAAGGCTGACATAATTTTATAGCTCTTAACGCACTTTCAGCTAAAACTTTATAAAATCCTTGTCCTGGTCTATTCATTCTCGCATGATCTAAAATCTCTGACTTAATAACAGAACCATCAGGCTTTAATTCAAGTTTTATTCGTACCAATAAATTTTCATTATAAGGTAAACCAAGTGGAATACTCCAACAACCAAAAATTTGCGCTTTTAAAGCATCTTCTTCACTTAGAGATAAACCTGCATTTTCAAAATTTTTTACTTGATCTTGCGTAATTTGGTCATTTTTATTTTTTGTGGTTGCAGTTTCCTCTTTAGATTTATCAATTAATGCTGCAATATTATTTGGATCAAATAACTCCTCTTTTTCAAATTCTGAAACTTGTTTTACTTCGTTGTCAATTTTTTCTGGGTTTTGTGTATCATCTTTAACTTTTTTTACTTTTTTTACATCATCTTCAGGCATGGGGACTGAGTCTGGTTTCTTCTTTTTTACTTTTTTGGGAGGTGCTTGCTCCGAAACTAATTTTTTTTCTTTTTCTTTTACTTCCTCAATAATTTTTTTTGCTTTAGGAGCAAAAGGAATATTCGTTTTTTCAGTAATTTGAATTAACTCAACAGATACTATTGGTGGAAGGTCGATAGGTTTTTTAGATAAAAAAGGAAGGCTCATTGCTGTTATAATTATTACAACTAAATGTAAAACAGAAGATAAAATTATGCTTCTATTCACTAGATAATTACCTCTCTTTATACGGCTCTGATATCAATGCTACTTTCGTAAAACCTGAACCTGAAAGAAGTCCCATTATTTCTAAAACTCTTCCATAGTTGATTGTTTTATCTCCCCTTACATAAATACGTGTATCTGTTCTATTTTTAGATACAGCTAAAACCTTTGCGATAATTTTGTCATATTCCACTTTTGACTCTTGAATAAAAATTTCACCCTTTGAATTAATAGATAAAGTCAGTGGTTCTTGCTCTTCAGGTAATGAGTCTGCTGAACTTTCTGGTAAATCGACTTGAACGCCAACAGTCAATAATGGTGCTGTGACCATAAAAATAATTAATAAAACTAACATAACGTCAACAAACGGAGTTACATTAATTTCACTCATGGGTTCTTTTGATGAACGATTTAATTTAAATGCCATTTTTTTGATTAGATAATTGATAAAAATCTTTTTGAAAAGCTCTCTAATTTTTGAAAATATTTTCTACTATCATTATTAAATTTATTATAGGCAATAACAGCAGGGATTGCTGCTAACAAACCCAATGCTGTAGCAAATAATGCCTCAGCAATTCCAGGTGCAACTATTGCTAAACTAGTGTTTCTTGAAATAGCAATTGATTGAAAAGAATTCATTATTCCCCATACAGTCCCAAATAAACCTATAAATGGCGCAGTAGAACCTACCGTTGCTAAAAATGTAAAACCTTTTTCAATTTTTGATATCTGTTTCTCAATTCCAACTTCTAGAATTCCACCCATCTTTTCAACTAAATTTGCTTTAGATTTTGATTTTAATAAACCTTGCATTGTTTCTTTGAATAAAGATGTCATAGGATCTTCTACATTTGAAGGCAAGTTGTTATAAAATGTTTCTGCAGATTTTGATCTCCAAAATTTCTCTTCAAACTCTTCTGAGGCTATGTTTATTTTTTTAAATAACTTAATTTTATCTATTATAATTGCCCATGAGAAAATAGAACAGGCTATCAATAATATTATTACAGTTTTCACTATTATGTCGGCTCTAATGAATAAGTTTATTAAAGAAAAATCCGCACTAGAGGCAAGACCCACAGCTTGAGATGATATATCTGCTTCCATGTTGACCTTCTCACATTCAAATGTGTCATCAATTTGTTCTAAAATATATCGCTATTCTTCTTGTTTATATGTTTCATAATAATAACTAGCAATCAATATAGCATCAGCTTTGTTTGAGTCTTTTTTTTTTGCCAAATTTGATGAAAAATAAGGAAATATTTCAATAGCTTTAGTTCTACTAGCGTCTTTTTCAGAATTAATTAAATTAAAATATTTCTTCCATTTAGCAGGTCTAACAAAGTACATTGGCAATTGCATTGCTGAGCACATTCCTTTTAATATTCCAAAAGCCTGTCCAAAATTAAACATACTTGTAACACCTTGACCAGGCATTGCTGAAACTTGCTCAATTATTACTTTTATATCTTTCTTGTCTAAATGCTTTATTCTACTTGAAATTTCATTATAAATTTGTGATCCGTTAACCTGTTTTTTATTTTTTTTTCCCTCAGTCATTGTTGGCATTTCAACTACGTCTAAAATTTTACCGTCTAAAAAAAAACAGATTGATCCAGATATTCCAGGGTCTATTGCGATTATGAGCATCAGATTATCCTAATCTCTAAATTTGAAAAAACATTCTGAACATCGTCATTTTCCTCCAATATTTCAAAAAATTCAATTAACTTTTCTCGTTGTTCGTCAGAAACTTTAACAAAATTAAAAGGTATCCATTCAATTTCTGTTGAGATAAAATTATCTAATCTTTTTTCAAGATTTTTTTTTACACTATAAATTTCATTTACAGAACACTGAATTTCGTAAATATTTTCTTTTGTTAGACATTCATCCGCACCAGCATCAATTGCAAGCTCTAATACTTCCTCCTCAGAAATTTCATCTTTATAAATCTTAATAACTCCCATTTGTTTGAAATTATGCGACGCTGACCCTTGTGTGCCTAGACTTCCACCAGCCTTTTGAAAAATCGTTCTTATATTTGATGCAGTTCTATTTTTATTATCTGTTAAAGTTTCAACAATAACAGCCACTTTATCTGGTCCAAATCCTTCATACCTCAGATTTTCAAAGTTTAAAGCTGTATTGATAGAGGACTTATCAATTGCTCTTTCAATGTTATCTTTAGGCATGTTAGCAGACCTCGCAGATTGTATTGCTGATCTTAATCTAGGATTCATTGCAGGATCTTTATCTCCAAGTTTGGCAGCAACGGTAATCTCTTTTGAAAGTTTAGAGAATATTTTTGATCTCTGCTTGTCTGCTTTTCCTTTTTTATGTTTAATACCTGCCCAATGAGAATGTCCTGCCATAATTATAATGTATTCTTTAATTGCCCACCAAAGATATAACTTTCCACATGCTTTGAAAGTCCAGTTTTTAAATCACAATCAACAATTACCCCACTTAAAGTTGCTTCCCCAGTTGCAGGAAAATGTTTTATAGAATTTTCTTTTAGAAATCTACTAATTGAATTTTCTTTGTTCATTCCAATTACAGAGTCATAATCACCACACATTCCTGCATCTGTTTGATAAGCTGTTCCCTTTTTTAATATTCTAGCATCATTGGTTGGTATATGAGTGTGTGTGCCAACAACTAAGGTTGCTTTTCCATCAAAATAATGACCAATAGCATTTTTTTCACTCGTTATTTCTCCATGAAAATCTACTATTAATAAATCATAGTCTTCTTTGAGAACATATTTATTTAAAAATTTTTTTGAAGTTTCAAAAACATCTTCACACTTTTTCATAAATACGTTTCCCATTAAATTCAAAACTCCAATATTTATATTTTTAGATGTTTTATAAACTTCAAATCCCTTTCCAGGAACTGGTTCATATAAATTGTATGGTCTGAGAAGTCTTTTTTCATTATCAATATAATGCATAATTTCTTTTTGGTCCCAAACATGATTTCCAGATGTAATTACATCTACTCCACAATTAAAAAAGTCTTTACAAATCTGCTGGGTCAGTCCCACTCCAGGGTCTGCAGAATTTTCACCATTAATTATTACAAAATCTATTCCTCTTTTTTCTATTTCCGATTTTAAATTATTTAAAATTTTTGAACATCCAGAAACACCAACAACATCACCTAAAAATAAAATTTTCATTCAATAATTTTTTTTTCTGTAATTATACAATCAAGAATTTTATCATATTTTTTTACAGGAATTTTTTTTACTTTTTGAAAAGAAAAACCAACACCTATTTTAAGTAATTTAGTGTTGTTTTGTACTTTTGATAAATATCTATCATAGAAACCACCTCCATAACCGAGCCTATTAAAATTATCATCAAAGCCTACCAGAGGTATTAGTAAAATATCAGGATAAATTTTTTTGTTTGAAATTGGCTCTGGAATTCCATATTTATTAATTTTTAACGGATCATTTTTCGACCATTTAAAAAAATTCATTTTATTTTTTTTTGAAATTTTTGGTAGTGATATAGTAAAATTGTGGTTTTCAAGTAGTTCTAAAATGTTCAGAATATTTAATTCATAATTAAAAGGATAATAACCTCCAATATTTTTTGATTTTAAACCCTTTTTTTTTAAAAATTGATAAAATTTAGCCCAACTAAGAATATAATTTTTCGAATAATTTTTTTCTCTTAATCTAAGTAATTTTTTTCTAATAGGTGATTTATTCACTATAATCTAAGATAATTTTTCTGAATTAGTTTTATCTATAAAATTTGAAATTTTATCTGCAGCATCGTCAATTATTTTTTCATAATTTTTTTGATTATTTTCAATTTCATCTTTTAAATTATTGTGCTTTTCATTTAAATTAATTATTTCATTTTCTTTTTTATCCTTATAATCATAAACTAAACTTTTTAATTCCCTGAATTTATTAGAAAGTTCTTTTAATTCATCTTTTTTTTGTTCAACTTTTTTTTTAGTTTCGTGATATTCATCCATTACTTTAACTGCTGTAATTAAAAGTAATTTATTTTCACCCAAATTTCCAAGATCATTTTTTAGATCATTAAATTTCTTATTTAATTGTATCAAAAGTTCCTCCAAGTGGTCCTCTTGACCATCATCACAAGATAGTAGAAACTCTTTACCATTAAATTTAATACTTACGTTTGCCATTTATCTATTTCCTCTAACAGAGTATCTGTTTCTTGATTTAATTCATCAATTTTTTCAGAAAACTCAATTTGTTTTCTTTCATCCATCTTTTCTTTATTTTTAATATCATCAATTTTTTTGGTTAATATATTATAGTCTTCTTTTAAAAGATTAAACTTATCCTCAAGCTCTTTTTTTTCAATTTCTAATTGATTTTTTTTATCTTCTAGTTCTACAATGTTATTCTCCAATTTCGGATTTTTTATGTTTAAGTTTTTTAATCTTTCTAAAACAAAACTTAATTTTTTTTCTTTCTCAGAGATGGAATTCATATATATATGATTATAATATTAAATAGATTCTTCTAAGTCTACACAGGATAATTTTTGAACAAACAACATAATAACCTTGCAAATTGCATAAGATTTTTATCAATTGATGCTGTTCAGAGAGCTAATTCTGGGCATCCAGGGATGCCTATGGGTATGGCTGATGTAGCTACAGTGTTATTTAAAGATTTTTTAAATTTTAATCCTAAAAATCCTAATTGGATAAACAGAGATAGGTTTATTCTTTCTGCTGGTCACGGATCTATGCTACTTTATTCACTTCTCTACTTAACTGGTTATAAAAGTATTTCCCTAGAGGATATCAAAAACTTTAGGCAATTAGATTCAATTTGTGCTGGTCATCCCGAATACCATCCCAACTCTGGTATAGAAACTACGACAGGTCCATTAGGACAAGGAATATCAAATGCAGTTGGCTTTGCATTATCAGAGGAAATTTTAAAAAAAAAATTAGGAAAAAAAATTATTAATCATAAGACTTATGTCTTAGCAGGAGATGGATGCCTAATGGAAGGAGTTAGTCATGAAGCATTAAGCTTAGCGGGACATTTAAAATTAAAAAATCTTATTTTATTATTCGATAACAATTCTATATCTATCGACGGTCCCACAAATTTAACTGTCTCTGATGACCATGAAAAAAGATTTAAAAGTTATGGATGGGATTTTCTAAAAATAAATGGTCATAATCAAAAAGAAATATTTAAAGCTTTGAAAAAAGCTCAAAAATCAAAAAAACCTATAGCTATCTCTTGCAAAACAACAATCGGTTTTGGATCACCAAACAAAGGTGGAAAAGCATCCTCGCATGGAAGTCCTTTAGGTGAAGATGAAATAAAGCTAGTCAGAAAAAAACTAAAATGGAAATATGAAGCTTTTAAAATACCTAAGGAATTTTTAAATGAATGGAGAAAAATTGGTCAAAATGCCTCTCTTAAAGCAAAAAAATATGAAGACATTCATAAAAACGTTTTTTCAAAATTAAATAACTTGAATTTTTATAAAAATTCTATTGAAAAATCTAAAAATGATTATCTGAAAGAATCAAAACCTCTAGCTACCAGAAAATCGTCTGAAATGTTCTTAAATATTATATCTAATATGCCTAACTTGATCGGAGGTTCAGCTGATTTGGCTGGATCAAATAATACAAAAACTAAAGATCACAAAATAATTAAACCTGGTAATTTTTCTGGAAACTATATTCATTATGGAGTGAGAGAACATGCAATGTGTGGAGTAATGAATGGGATAGCTTTACACAGTAATTTAATTCCTTATGGTGGCACGTTTTTAATATTTAGTGATTATTGTAAACCTTCAATTAGATTAGCTGCAATGATGAGACAAAGAGTTATATATGTGTTTACACATGACTCAATTGGTTTGGGAGAAGATGGTCCAACCCATCAGCCTATTGAGCAATTGACAAGTTTAAGGTCAATTCCAAATCTAAATGTTTTTAGACCTTCAGATACAATTGAAACTTTTGAATGTTGGCAATTAGCCCTTGAGAGCCATAACACTCCAAGTGTAATAGCATTAACTAGACAGGGGGTTAATCCTGTTAGACTTGAAAATTCTTCTGAAAATAAATGTTCTGCTGGAGCTTATGAAATTTTAAGAACTGGAGATGATATAGTCTTAACAATTTTAACAACTGGATCAGAAACTAGCTTATCAAGTGAAGTGAGTCATAAATTAGCCACAGATGGTATCTATTCAAAAATAATATCAATGCCATGTCATGAATTATTTGATCAACAAAGTGCAAGCTATAAAAATAAAATTTTAGGTGAAACAAGTTTCATTGTATCGATAGAAGCATCTGAAACAAGTTATTGGAAAAAATACACTGGAAATAATGGGTTAAATTTTGGAATTAACAATTTTGGAAAAAGTGCCCCATATAAAAAAATATATGATCATTTTGGACTAAATTCAGACAGTATAATTAAGAAAATTAAAGAAAAATTATGAAGATAAAAGTTGGTATCAATGGAATGGGTAGGATAGGAAGAATGATTGTTAGATCTATAATCGAAAATGACTATAAAAATATAGAAATTAAACATATTAATAATAGAACAAGTTCTGAAACATGCTCAAATCTTTTAAAATATGACTCAATCCATGGAAAATTTAAAGCAGAGATAAGTTTTGATGACAAAAATTTAATTATTAACAAAAATAATATTTCTTTTGGACAAGAAACAGATTTGAGTAATATTAATTGGAAAAAGTATAATGTAGATTATGTTTTTGAGTGCACTGGAAAATTTAATTCTAAAGATAAATTAGATACTCACTTAAAAAATGGAGCAAAAAAAGTAATAGTTTCCGCCCCGTGTAAAAATGCGGATAAGACAATTGTATTCGGTGTTAATGAGTCAGAATTAAAAAATGAGGACAAAATCATTTCGGCTGCATCATGTACAACTAATTGCTTGGCGCCTATTGCTTATGTCTTGAATGAAAATTTTGAAATTGAAAAAGGTTTTATGACAACAATTCATGCTTTCACTAGTGATCAAAGAATTTTAGATAATTCTCATAAAGATCCAAGAAGAGCAA
>MDTE01145537.1_pt1 | contig 12981 bp, 23 predicted proteins | sample 811231 | NCBI WGS metagenome assembly MDTE01 (sample SAMN05326651, study PRJNA326480) | marine metagenome | isolation source: seawater | place: Indian Ocean: Red Sea | collected 2010
ACTTATCAAGTTCCAGTTGAGGTAAAAAGTAAAAGAGCACAAGCTTTAGCTATTAGATGGTTAGTTGAGTCCGCAAGAAAAAGAAAAGACAAGCATATGTCTGATAAAATTTTTCATGAACTTTATGACGCTTACGAAAAAAAAGGTGCTGCAGTTAAAAAAAGAGAGGATGTTCATAAAATGGCTGAGTCAAATAAAGCCTTTGCACATTTTAGGTGGTAAAAAATATGTCGAGAACTCATACATTAAACAAATATAGAAATATTGGTATAATGGCACATATCGATGCTGGCAAAACAACCACTACAGAGAGAATTTTGTATTACACGGGAAAAAGTCACAAAATTGGTGAAGTACATGATGGTGCTGCAACTATGGACTGGATGGAGCAAGAACAAGAGAGAGGTATCACAATTACATCAGCAGCTACAACTTGTTTTTGGCAAGATCATAGAATAAACATCATTGATACCCCAGGTCATGTCGATTTTACTATTGAAGTTGAAAGGTCGTTAAAAGTTTTAGATGGTGCGGTAGCTGTTTTTGATGGTGTTGCTGGAGTAGAACCACAGTCGGAGACTGTATGGAGACAAGCTGATAAATATAAAGTTCCAAGAATTTGCTTTGTTAATAAATTAGATAGAACAGGGGCAGATTTTTTTAGATGCGTGGATATGATAAAAGACAGACTTGGAGCAAAACCATTAGTCTTACAGATTCCTGTAGGTATAGAGTCCTCATTAAGTGGCGTAGTTGATTTAGTTAAAATGAAAGCACAAATTTGGAAAAATGAGGCTTTAGGAGCAGAGTGGGAATATAAAGATATTCCAGAAGATTTAATAGAAATTTCAAATAAATATAGAACTGAATTAGTAGAATTAGCCGTCGAACAAGATGAAAAATTAATGGAAAGTTATTTAAACGGCGATGAAATTAAAGAAGAAGACTTAATAAAGTGTATTAGAAAAGGTACATTAAGTTTTGATTTTGTGCCTGTCTTAACAGGTTCAGCTTTCAAAAACAAAGGTGTTCAACCGTTATTAGATGCAGTTGTAAATTATTTACCAAGTCCAGAAGATATTAGTTCAATAAAAGGTTCAAAAGTAGGATCTGATGAAGAGATTGAAATGAAATTTGAGGACAATTCTCCGTTTTCTGCCCTTGCTTTTAAAGTAGCAAATGATCCTTTTGTTGGTTCTTTAACATTTATTAGAATTTATTCAGGAACAATAAAATCTGGAACATCGATCTATAACTCTTCAACAGATAAAGAGGAAAGAGTTGGAAGGATGTTATTAATGCACGCTAATTCGAGAGAGGATATAAAAGAGGCTCATGCTGGTGACATTGTATCATTAGCTGGACTAAAGAATACAATCACTGGACACACATTATGTAACAAAGATAATCAGGTTTTATTAGAACCAATGGAATTTCCTGATCCAGTAATTGAAATAGCTGTTGAGCCTAAAACAAAAGGTGATCAAGAAAAAATGGGTGAAGCCTTAGCACGATTAGCTAAAGAAGACCCATCATTTAGAATTTCATCTGATGAGGAGTCTGGCCAAACTATTATTAAAGGGATGGGTGAATTACATCTAGATATTATTGTCGATAGAATGAAGAGAGAATTCAAAGTAGAGGCAAATGTAGGTGCACCTCAGGTTGCATATAGAGAAACAATAGAAAAATCTGCAGAATTTGAATACATACATAAAAAACAAAGTGGTGGAGCTGGACAGTTTGCAAAGGTTAAACTTTTGATAGAACCACAAGAACCAGGCAAAGGTAGATTGGTTGAGAGCGCAATTAAGGGAGGTGCAATACCAAAAGAATTTATCCCTGGTGTTGAAAAAGGAATTGAGACAGTTTCAGATAGTGGAATCTTAGCGGGCTTTCCTATGATTGATTACAAAGTAACCATTGTTGATGGTTTACATCATGATGTGGACTCAAGTGTTTTAGCTTTTGAATTGGCTAGTAGGGCCTGTTTTAAGGAAGCGTGCACTCAAGGAGGACTGAAACTTTTAGAACCAATTATGAGAGTTGAAGTTGTAACTCCTGAGGATTACATGGGAGATGTTATTGGTGATTTAAACAGTAGAAGAGGTCAAATTAGTACACAAGAGCAAAGAGGAAATGCGACAGTGATAACTGCAATGGTTCCTTTAGCAAACATGTTTGGTTATATTAACAGTTTAAGATCAATGTCTCAGGGTAGAGCTCAATATTCAATGTTTTTTGATCATTATTCTAAAGTTCCACAAAATGTTCAAGATGAAGTAACAAAAAAGATTGCAGGTTAAGATGGAAAAGCAAAATATTAGAATAAAATTAAGAGCTTACGATAACAAGATACTTGATGCTTCTACAGAAGAGATAGTAAACACTGTTAAAAGAACAGGAGCAACAATTAAGGGTCCTATACCTTTGCCAACGAGAATTGAAAGATATACTGTATTAAGATCGCCACATATTGACAAAAAAAGTCGAGAACAATTTGAATCAAGAACTCACAAGAGATTAATTGATATAATTGAACCAACACCTCAAACTGTTGAAGCTTTAATGAAACTTGATTTAGCTTCAGGTGTAGATGTAGAAATTAAGATTTAGTTATGAATGAAATTGCTTTAATTGGAAAAAAAATTGGAATGACTAGAGAGTTCTATAAAACAGGTCAATTGGTTCCAGTAACTGTTCTGAAGATGGAAAAAGCTCGTGTTATTCAAATAATTGATCAAGGTAAAAGAGGTTATAATGCAGTTCAACTTGGCTATGGTAAAATTAAAAATTCAAAATTAACTAAAGCGATGAAAGGTTATTTTTCAAAAAGAAATACTGAAGCTAAAAAAAAACTTAAAGAATTTAAAGTGCAAGATGTAAGTAAATATAAAGAAGGAAATGAATTTGGGTTAGAGATTTTTAAGGATGTTAGATATGTCGACACAAGATCAAAGACAATTGGAAAAGGTTTTGCTGGAGCTATGAAAAGACACAATTTTGGAGGATTAAGAGCCACTCATGGTGTGTCAATATCTCATAGATCTCATGGTTCAACAGGTCAAAGACAAGATCCAGGTAAAGTCTTTAAAGGGAAAAAAATGGCTGGTCATATGGGAGATAAACTTAGAACCATGCAAAATATTGAAATTATTAAAACTGATCTTGAAAATGCATTGTTATATCTTAAAGGATCGATACCTGGCTCAAAAAATTCTGAAGTTTTAGTTAAAAAATCCGTCAAAAATATAGATAAAAAAACTATCGATGAAAAAATTAAAACAGCTGAACAAGCAAAAAAAACCCCTGATAAGAAGAAAAAATAATGAAAATTGAAAAATTAAATATTAATGGAAAAAAAGAATCTATCGAGATTTTAGATAAGATTTTTTCTGTCAAAATAAATAAAAGACTTGTTAATAACGTTTTATACAAAACTAATGCAAATTATAAAGGACGTCATGCAAAAACAAAACAGCAAAATGAAGTCTCAGGACCGACATCTAAAATCTATGCTCAAAAAGGAACTGGAAACGCAAGACATGCTAGTAGAAAAGCTCCAATATTTGTTGGTGGTGGAGTTGCTCATGGTCCAAAGGGTGAATTAGCATACAAAAAACGAAAATTAAATAAAAGTGAAAAAAAATTAGGTATAGCTTCCTTAATGAGTGAAAAGATTAAATATAATAATTTAGTGGTGCTGTGTGATTTTAATTCTGAAATTAAAAAAACAAAAGAGATGTTTAATATATTTAAAAAACTAGAAATTTTAAATTCACTAATTATTTTAGATGAATCGTCAAAAAATAAAGTTGAAAAATCAATCAGAAATATCCCAAATACTAAAGTGACCGATGTTAATCATTTTAGTGCCTTTGATGTAGTTAAATTTAAAAAAATTGTTTTTACAGAAAGTTCTATTAAAGAACTAGAAAAGAGATATGTATAATGAGTAAGCTTCATCTATATGACAAAATTATTTCACCTATTGTAACTGAAAAGTCCACTAAGTTATCTGAATACAATAAAATAATTTTCAAAGTTCCATTTAATGCAGATAAAAAAAACTTAAAAAAAAATATTGAAAAAATTTTCAAAGTAAATGTTATCAAAGTTAATATCATAAATAAGCAAAATAGAACAAAATTAGCTAGGGGACAGAAAGTCAAAATTTCTGGATTTAAAAAAGCAATTATAACTTTAAAGAAAGGTCAAAGTATTGATCTTACCGCAGGTATTTAATTATGGGTCTAAAAACATTTAAACCATATACAAAATCCACAAGGGGAACAATTCTTGTTGATAGATCTGGATTATGGAAAGGCAAACCTTTCAAGTCTCTTGTGTCGCCTAAAAATTCTATGAAGGGAAGAAATAATAATGGACATATAACTTCATCTAATAGAGCCGGTGGCCATAAAAAAATGTATAGACACGTTGATTTTTACAGAAAAAAATTTGATATGCCAGCAACCGTAGAGAGAATAGAGTATGACCCAAATAGATCTTGTTACATTATGTTGGTCAAGTTTGATGATGGTAATCATTCGTATTATTTGGCTCCACAAAAAATTAAAGTTGGAGATAAAATAGAAAATGGTTCAAAAAAAGAGATTAAAATTGGAAATTGTATGCCACTTCAAGATATTCCTGTTGGTATAAATATTCACAATGTTGAAATCCAGCCTGGTGGAGGTGGTAAATTAGCAAGATCCGCTGGCACATCAGTAGTAATCAGTGGTGTAGATGGAAATTATAGTTTAGTTAAGCTGACCTCAGGTGAAGTAAGAAAAATAGACTCTAGATCATTAGCTACTATAGGTGTTTTAAGTAACCCTGATCAAAAAAATATAAAAATTGGAAAAGCAGGAAGGTCAAGATGGTTAGGTAGAAGACCTCATACTAGAGGAGTTGTTAAGAATCCTGTTGATCATCCTCATGGTGGTGGTGAGGGTAAATCAGCTGGAGGAAGACATCCAGTTTCACCTACCGGTCAATCAGCTAAGGGTTTAAAAACTAGAGATAATAAAAGAACTGACAGATTTATTGTAAAGAGAAGAAACAAAAGAAAGGATACTAAATAATGGCTCGGTCGGTATGGAAAGGACCTTTTGTTGAGGAAAGCTTGATGAAAAAAGTTGACAAATATAAAGTTGACCCAAAAAAAATTCCAATCAAAACTTGGTCAAGAAAATCTACAATAATCCCTGACTTTGTTGGAGTGAGTTTTTTGATTTATAATGGTAAAAAATTTATACCAATTACAATTTCAGAGGATATGGTTGGCCATAAGTTAGGTGAATTTGCGCCAACAAGAACATTTTTTGGACATACACCAGCTGATAAAAAAGCAAAGCCGGCAGAGGCAGAAACTAAAAAGTAAAAAATTTATGAGTAAAAAAAAGAAATTAGATAAAAATAAAGGCAAAACAGTTAAATCCATTAATAATAATATTAGGTCTAGTGTGAGAAAACTTAACCCAATTTTAAGAGGTATTGTGGGAAAAAAAGTTGATGTGGCAATTCGAGATCTGCAATTTTCTGAGAAAAGAATAACAAAAGACATAAGAAAAACAATAAATTCAGCAGTAGCAAATGCCGAAAATAATTTTCAATATGATATTGATAAACTGATAGTTAAAGAAGCTTACTGTGGTAAAAAAATTATGATGAAAAGATTTAGACCTAGAGCAAAAGGAAGAGCTGCGCCAATTTTAAAACCATATTCGAGTGTAACTATAATTTTAACAGAAAATAAAAAAATGGAGAGTCATGGGTCAAAAAGTTAATCCAGTTGGTTTTAGATTGGGTATCAATAGAGGATGGGATTCTGTTTGGTATGCGAAAAAAAAAGATTTTGGAAATTATCTTATTGAGGATTACAAAATAAGAGAATACATAAAAAAAAATGTGATAAATTCGGGAGTTTCTAAAGTCATGATAGAAAGGACAGCCAATAAATGTTACGTGACTATTTATACTTCTAGACCAGGTTTTGTTATAGGTAAAAAAGGGAGTGATATTGACAAAATTAAAAATAATTTGTCAAAACTAACCACAAATGAAGTTAATCTGAATATTAAAGAAGTTAAAAAACCTGAGACTAATGCATATCTCGTAGCAGAAAACATTGCTCAACAACTAGTTAAAAGAATATCTTATAGAAGAGCAATGAAGAGAGCAATGCAATCTTGCTTAAGATTAGGTGCAAAAGGTATTAAAGTCTCTGTGAGTGGTAGATTAGGTGGAAATGAGATAGCAAGAACAGAATGGCTAAGAGATGGAAGTATACCATCACACACTTTAAGAGCAGACATAGATTATGCCGAAGCAGAAGCACTTACAACATATGGAATTATCGGAATAAAAGTATGGATTTATAAAGGAGAAGTTTTTGCAAAAGAATTCAATCAAGAAACAAATAAAATAAAAGAAAAAGAGAGTAAATAAAAAATGTTACAACCAGTAAGAACGAAATGGAGAAAAGCTCATAAAGGAAGAATACATGGTACTGCATCGAGAGCTAATTTTATAAATTACGGTGCCTATGCCCTAAAAGCTTTAACGCCAGATAGAGTCACTGGAAAGCAAATAGAAGCTGCTAGAGTAGCATTAACAAGACATATGAAAAGGCAAGGAAGAGTGTGGACCAGAGTCTTCCCAAACATTCCAGTATCAAAAAAACCAATTGAAGTCAGAATGGGAAAAGGAAAAGGATCGCCAGAGTTTTATGCTTGTAGAGTGAAACCAGGAAGAATTTTATTTGAAGTAGACGGTGTTTCTGAACAAATAGCTAAAGAGGCATTGTATAAAGCTTCTGCAAAGCTACCAATAAAAACAAAGACAATAAAAAGATTGGCTTAATATGAAAAAACAAGAAATTAAAAAACTCACTAAAGATCAAATTTTTAAAAATATTGATAAATTAAAAAAAGATTTATTTAATTTAAGATTTCAAAAATTAAACTCACAAGTAACAAATCCTGCTAAAATAAGTGAAACAAAAAAAACAATCGCGAGGTTAAAAACTGCATTAAGAGGTAAAATAAATGCCTAAAAAGATCTTAAAGGGAATTGTTGTTAGTGATAAACCAAATAAAACTATAACTGTTATGGTTGAAAGAAAATATTCACATCCGGTTCTTAAAAAAGTAATTAAAGTACAAAAAAAATATAATGTCCATGATGAAGATAATAAGTATAAAAATGGTGATAAAGTATCAATAATAGAAAGCAAACCATTCTCTAAAAATAAAAAATTTCAAGTAATGGAGAATTTAAAATAATGATACAGGTTCAAACGGAATTACTAGTGGCAGATAATACTGGAGCAAAGAAAATAGAGTGTATCAAAGTATTAGGTGGATCAAAAAGAAGGTATGCTAGTATTGGTGATACAATTGTAATAGCAGTAAAAGAGGCAATACCAAAAGGAAAAGTAAAAAAGGGTTCAGTCCATAAAGCAGTCGTAGTCAGAGTAAAAAAAGGTATTCATAGAGATGATGGCTCAAAAGTTAAATTTGATAATAATGCTGCGGTGTTGGTTGATGACAAAGGAGAACCTGTAGGTACAAGAATTTTTGGACCAGTAACAAGAGAATTGAGAAATAGAGGGCAAATGAAAATAATTTCATTGGCACCAGAGGTTTTATAATGATTAAGAAAGGTCTTAAGGTAAAAATTTTATCGGGTAAAGATAGGAATAAAGAGGGTGAAGTAATTGAAATAGATAGATCAAAAAATAGAGCAAAAATCAAAGATATCAATATGGTTAAAAAACATGTCAAAACTACAAAAGAGAAAAAAGGTGGAATATTTTCTAAAGAAAGTTTTATACATATTTCAAATTTAAGATTAATTGATGAAAAAATAAAAAGTAAAAAAAAAGAGGCTAAAAAATAATGACCCCAAGGTTAAAAGAATTATACTACAAAGAAATCCAACCATCACTTAAATCTCAGTTCGGTTTTAAAAATTTATATATGGGGCCAAAGATTGAAAAAATAGTTTTAAATATGGGTCTTGGTTTAGATGGTAATGACAACAAGATCTTAAAATCTTGTGAGGAAGATTTAGCAAAAATTACTGGACAGAAACCAGTTATAACCAAATTTAAAAAGTCAGTAGCAAATTTTAAAACAAGAAAAGGCTCAAATGCTGGTTTAAAAGTAACTCTTAGGAAAAATAAAATGTACGAATTTTTAGATAGATTAGTCAATATAGCTTTACCAAGAATTAAAGATTTTAGAGGTTTGTCATCTAGTGGTTTTGATAAATTTGGTAACTATACTTTTGGTATAAAAGAACATATAATTTTTCCAGAAGTTAGTTTTGATAGGGCAGACAAAGTTAGAGGATTAGATATAGTAATTGTTATTTCATCTAAAAATAAAGATCACAGCTACGCTTTGCTAGAAAAATTAAATTTTCCATTTATTAAAAAAGGAGACAACTAAAATGGCTAAACTTAGTTCAGTTAATAAAAATAATAGACGAATGAAATTATCTGATAAATTTTTCAATAAGAGAATGAAATTAAAGAAAATTATTATGAATAAAAAACTTTCTTTAGAAGAAAGATTTAAGGCACAACAAAAATTATCTAAATTACCTAGAAATTCAGCAAAAATCAGAGTGATGAATAGATGTCAAATTACAGGTAGACCTCATGGTGTCTATAGAAAACTAAAAATATCAAGAATTGCATTAAGACAATTAGGTTTACAAGGAAAAATACCAGGATTAGTTAAATCCAGCTGGTAGAAAGGAATATATGAGTTTAAGTGATCCAATAGGAGATATGATAGCAAGAATAAAAAACGCTCAATCAAGGAGCCATAAAAAAGTTGAATTACCATCATCTAATTTTAAAACCAAAATTGCTGGAATTCTTAAGAATGAGGGATTTATTAAAGAATTTAAAGTAGAAAGTGAAAATAATAAATCAATTTTGATACTTGAGCTAAAGTACCATTCTGGAAATCCAGTTATAAGTGCATTTGAAAGAGTATCTAAGCCAGGTAGAAGAATTTTTTCAAGCGCAGAAAGTTTACCGAAAATTAATAATGGCCTAGGAATTGCAATAGTATCTACTCCAAAAGGAGTAATGACAGATATTGATGCAAGAAAGCAACGTATTGGCGGTGAAATAATCTGTAAGGTATTTTAATGTCTAAAATAGGTAAAATAAATATTTCAATTCCTGATAAAGTTAAAGTAGCTTTGGCTGGAAGTATATTAAATATTGAAGGTCCATTAGGTAAATCTGCTCTTAATATTGATTTAGAGATTTTTTCTTTGGATATCAAAGATGGAAAAGAAATATCTATTAAACCTAAAAAAATTGATCAAAATACAAAAAGACTGTGGGGAATGAATAGAAGTTTGATAAATAATGCAGTAATTGGATCAAGTAAAGGATATGAAAAAATTTTGGAATTAGTTGGAGTAGGGTATAGAGCAGCTCTTAAAGGTAATCAATTGAATTTACAACTTGGCTACAGTCATGATATAAATTTTGATATACCTGAGGGAATTAAGATATCCGTTGAGAAACAAACAACTTTAAAAATATTGGGAGCAAATAAACAGCAGGTTGGTGCTGTAGCTTCAAAACTTAAAACATTTAGAAAAATTGAGCCTTATAAAGGAAAAGGTGTTAGAGAAAAAGGTCAATATATTTTAAAAAAAGAGGGTAAAAAGAAATAATGAAACTTACAGCAAATAATAGAAGAAAATTTAGAGTAAGTAAAAAAGTGAAACAAGTTGCAAAAAAAGAAAGATTTAGATTAAGTATTTCGAGATCTTTAAAAAATATTTCTGCACAAATTATCGATGATAGTAAAAAAATTACTCTTTTATCTGCTTCATCTGTTGATAAAGATTTTAAATCTGAAAAGATTTCAAAAACAGAATTATCAAAAATTGTTGCTGAAAAATTAGCAAAAAAAGCTCAAGAAAAAAAGATTTCTAAAATTTACTTTGATAGAGGACTTTACAAATATCATGGGAGAGTAAAAGTTTTTGCAGAAACCCTTAGAAAAAACGGAATGGAGTTTTAAAAATGGAAAATTTTAAAGAAAAAAAAACAGATGATATTTTGGAAAAATTGGTTCATATAAATAGAATTACCAAGGTAGTAAAAGGTGGAAGAAGATTTGGTTTTTCAGCCTTAGTAGTGGTTGGAAATCAATCAGGCAAAATTGGTATCGCTCATGCCAAAGCTAAACAAGTACCAGATGCAATTAAAAAAGCTAATGAGATGGCAAGAAGAAAATTAATCCATATACCCTTAAGAGAAGGAAGAACTATACATCATGATGTCAAAGCTAAAGATGGCTCTGGCAGAATAGTCTTGAGAGCTGCATCAAAAGGTACAGGTATAATTGCAGGTGGACCAGTGAGAGCTGTTTGTGAAGTTTTAGGTGTTAAAGATATAGTAGCTAAATCAATGGGCACATCTAATGCTCATAATGTAATAAGAGCAACCATGAAAGCTTTGTTAAAACAAAACTCTCCAAAACAAATTTCTAATATAAGAAATAAAAAAATTTCTGAAATTATTGAGAAAAGAGGATAATGATTAGTTTAAATAATAGAGCGAAAATTAATAAAAAAAAAATCAGAGTTGGGAGGGGAATAGGCTCTGGAAAAGGAAAAACTTCAGGTAGAGGTGTAAAAGGTCAGAAATCAAGATCAGGTGTTTCAATTAAAAGTTTTGAAGGTGGTCAAATGCCACTTTACAGAAGATTACCCAAAAGAGGTTTTAACCCAATTGAAAAAAAGAATATTGCTATTTTAAACTTAGACAAAATTCAATCTTTTATCGATAAAAAAAGTGTTAAAACTTCTGAGATTTTAAATTCAAATTTATTGAAAAAATTAAAATTGTTTAATAAAAAAACCTCCAAATTGAAAATTTTAGGATCAGGAAGTATCAAAGATAAGATAAATATTGAAGCAGATTTGGCATCTAAATCAGCAGTTAATAAGCTTGAAAAGATAGGTGGATCTATTCAAATTAAGAAATAATATTATCAATGAGTGCAACATCCTCAAGTATTGATTTAAGAAATAGAATATTTTTCACACTAGCAATACTAGCGGTTTATAGATTTGGAACGTTCGTTCCTTTACCAGGCATAGATCCTGAACAATTAAAAATTTTAATGGAAGGGAACCAAAAAGGTTTGTTGGGTATGTTCAATGTTTTTGCTGGCGGAGCAGTGAGTAGGATGGCAATATTTGCGTTGGGAATCATGCCATACATATCATCATCAATTATCGTTCAATTATTAACAGGTGTTTCAGAATATTTTAAAAATCTAAAAGCCCAAGGAGAAACTGGAAGATCCAAAATTACACAGATTACTCGATATGGTACAGTTTTGCTTGCTACACTTCAAGGTTATGGTTTATCTGTTGGTTTAGAGTCTTCAGCCAATCTAGTTATAAATCCAGGAGTTTTTTTTAAGATATCAACAGTCACAACAATAGTTGCTGGTACCATTTTTTTAATGTGGTTAGGCGAACAAATTACGCAAAGGGGTATTGGTAATGGAATTTCTTTAATAATTTTTGCGGGTATTGTTGCCGAAATCCCTAGAGCTCTAGTAACAACGTTTGAGCTTGGAAGGACAGGTGCTATTTCAACAGTTATGATTTTAGCAATTTTTATACTACTTATTCTAACAATTCTTTTTATAGTTTTTATGGAAAGAGCTTTAAGAAAAATACTTATTAACTATCCAAAAAGACAAATGGGAAACAAGATGTACGGTGGTGAGTCCTCTCACTTACCTCTAAAAATAAATCAAGCAGGTGTTATACCAGCAATTTTCGCTTCAGCATTACTATTACTACCTGTAACTTTTTCAAATTTTAATTTTTCTGAAAATGACACATTTTTAAACTTAAGTTCATATTTCACTCAAGGGCAACCTCTTTATATGTTGTTATACGCTTCAGGAATAATATTTTTTACATTTTTCTATACCTCCATAACATTTAATCCTAATGAAACGGCAGATAATTTAAGAAAATATGGTGGTTTTATTCCAGGGATTAGACCAGGTGAAAGTACAGCAATTTATATTGATAATATTCTTACAAAACTAACAACTATTGGTGCTTTATATTTAACTTTAGTTTGTTTAATGCCAGAATTTTTAATTGCAAAGTATCCTATTCCATTTTATTTGGGTGGTACCTCTATATTGATTGTAGTTGTAGTGGCAATAGATACGGTAACTCAAATACAAACAAGATTAATGAGTTCGCAGTATGAACAATTAATTAAAAAGACTAAATTTGGTAGATAAGTGAACATTATTTTATTTGGCCCTCCAGGAGCTGGAAAGGGAACTCAAGCAAAACATTTAGTAAAAAAGATAAACGGTTTTCAAATTTCTACGGGAGATATTTTGAGAGATGAAATTAAAAAAGATACTGATATTGGTAAAAAGATTATAAACGACATGAATGATGGAAAATTTGTAAGTGATGAAATTGTTAATAATCTTATTAGCAACATCATTTTTGATCCTTTAAAGAAAAATCGGCTTATTTTTGATGGATATCCTAGATCATTAAGTCAAGCTACAAACTTAAATTCGTTGTTAGAAAAGTCAGAACAAAAAATTGATTTAGTATTTTTTTTAAATGTAAATAAAGAAATTATCATTGAAAGAATTGAAAAAAGAAAAATTGAAGAAAAAAGATCTGATGATGACTTGGATACTATTGTAAAAAGGTATGATACATATATGAAAACGACTAAACCAGTTTTAGATTTTTATTCAAAAAATATGAATTTTCATGAGATTGATGGTTCTTTAAAAATCGATCAAATAACCAATAAAATCGATGATTTTATCAATGTTTAAGTCGTTGACTTTAAAAGAACTTCTTATATAAAGGCTACAAATTATCACTAAATTATGGCTCGTATAGCAGGTATCAATATTCCTCAGAACAAGT
>MDTE01079326.1_pt1 | contig 12979 bp, 10 predicted proteins | sample 811231 | NCBI WGS metagenome assembly MDTE01 (sample SAMN05326651, study PRJNA326480) | marine metagenome | isolation source: seawater | place: Indian Ocean: Red Sea | collected 2010
AGAGCAAGTGACAACACCTTTACCAAGGATTCGATCATTATAGTCTGCTAGTTGCAACATAATATTTTCTTTAGTGTTTTCACCTCTAACCAGTTCAAGTAGTCGCATAAATCTTACAGGGTTAAAATAATGTGTAATTGCAAACCTTTCCCTAAATGATAAAGGCATATCTTCTACAAGAAATTTTATTGGTATAGTTGAAGTGTTGGAAGTTATAACACAATCAGGTTTGACAATTTTTTCAATCCTTTGATAAAGATCTTTTTTAATCTCTAATTTTTCAACTACAGCTTCAATTATCCAATCACATTCAGACAATTTATCAAAATCATCACGCGTATTTCCTATAGTTATTAAATTAAGCTTTGATTTATGCATTAAAGCAGGGGGGTCAGATTTTATTAATTTTTCAATCGCTTTTTCTGTAATAGAGTTTGGTTTTTCACCAGGAATGTCCAAAAGAGTTACAGGTTGATTTGCATTAGCAATTTGACCCGCAATTCCACTTCCCATTGTTCCTGCACCTATTACAGCAATTTTTTTAAATGGAATTTCTTTGTTCATATAATCTGCTCATTATTATGTTTTAACTTATTAAATTTTTTAGAATATTTTATATAAAGGGTAGATAATACTCTCTCACTTCATCAACAGACTTGTTGGCAAGACGCTCAACTTCATCTTTCTTTAAAACTATAAAAGCGTCACAAATTAAGTTGCCAATACTAGAAATAAGAGTTTTGTCTTTTTCAAGAGCTTCCAAAGCCTTTGAAAAGCTTGAAGGAACATGTTTAGTAGCTCTGACGTTTTCTAAACCGTCAAGATCCTCCGGTTTAGGAAGTTTGTAATTATTATTTATGCCAAGAAGGGATGCTTGAAGAATAGCAGTAACGGCTAGGTATGGGTTGGCTGCACCATCAGCTGTTCTATGCTCAAGCCTTGCAGACTTTGGAGAAGCTGTTGATGTCCTTATAGTCACTAGACGATGATCCTCTGCCCAATTAGCCCAGTATCCTGCCATTGAGGCAGGCTCTAGACGATGATAGCTATTAACAGTTGTGGCTAAAAGAGCTGATAGAGATTCATGGTGATGTATTAATCCAGATATACATTTTTCACCCAGTTGACTTAATTTGCCGGAATCAAATATAGCATTAGATTTATTATTATTTTCAAAACTGAAATTTACATGTAACCCTGAACCGCCTCTGTCAGGTATTGGTTTTGGAAGAAAAGTAAGAATTAGATCATTTTGAAATGCAATTTCTTTAGCCATGGTTCTAAATAAAAAAACATCATCGCATGCTTTTAAAGCATCAGCAAAGCATAAAGTAAGCTCAAATTGACCATTATCATATTCACCATTTATACTCTCTACAGGCAAATCAATATTTTCTGCTGTTTCCCAAATTTTAGACATCAAGTCCTTAGGATCATTTGTAGGTCCAGTACCATACACAAAAGCACCTGGCGTATCATAAGGGCGCCATACCTTATCAGCATCTCTTTCAAAGACATAGGCCTCAAGCTCAATTCCAATTTTTGGAATTAGACCGATTGACTTGAATTGATCAATAGTTTTTTTGAGTGCTGATCTAGCACATAGACCAAATGTATTGCCTTTAGTTTTCAAGTCTCCAAGAGCTATTTCAGTGTTGTCTTGCCAGCTCTTCCTTCTTTCTTTGTCAAGAGCTAATTCCATATCTGGGAGGCCTTCATATACACCTGTACCAGGAATAGTTAGCAAATCTCTGTCTAAAGAAACAGCGAAAGCCCCTTTTGCAAATCCGACATGTCCTCCTTTGGCTATGTGGGGTGGAATATACTTTCCCTTAGGAAGGCTGTGGAGATCACAAAACAATGCACGCACTCTTTTTGATGACATTAAAACCTCACAAATAAAATGAGTTTAGTTAGATTAAATTTAACTTTAAGTATTTATTCTAACATTTAGACTTTTAACTCCGCAAATAAAATTTGATCTTGTCCAAGTTGGATTATCTAAAGCTTTGATAAAACGTATTCTTTTTGAAAGTTCTTGAAGTAATACCTTTACTTCCATTCTTGCTAACCAAATGCCTAGACAAAAATGGACTCCCCCTTGACCAAATGAAACATGGGGATTGGGATTTCTATTTAAAATAGCTTTATGAGGATTTTGAAAAACAGATTTATCTCGATTCCCAGAAACAAACCAAAGTATTACTTTATCACCTTTTTTTATTTGAGAATTCCCTAACAATGTATCACATGTTGCTGTTCTTCGAAAATACATTGTAGGAGATGCTAACCGGATAAATTCATCAGGTGCAGTTTCCCAATAGTCATTAGTTTTCAGTTCAGATAAAAGTTTTGGATTATTTGCTAATAAATACAAAGCCATTGCAATACTATAACGTGTTGTGTCATTCCCTGCAGCTATCAGTAAGCAAAAGAAATTTTTAAACTCATGGTTCTCCATAATTTTAAGATTATCATTGCTATCAAGAACTTTTGAGAGAACACCTTGAGGATGGATGTTGATTTTTTTGCTCATAATTTTTTCTGCATAGTCATATAGCTCCATTGCGGCAGGAGATCTGAATGGCATAAAACGATATTTATTGTGATCTAATTTATCAACAATTTCATCAGTAAACTCTGGATCAGAATTTCCTATGAGCGCATCCCCCTTTTGGATTAGCCACTCTAAGTCATTATCTGGCAATCCTAGAATTCGTCCTAGCATCATCATAGGCAGTTGTTTGGCTATCAATTCAACAGCGTCAAACTCTTTTAATTTTAAAGAGTTAACCACTATTAATTCAGCCAATTCTCTTACCATATCTTCATAACTTTTAATTGCTTTTTGAGAAAATGCAGGAGCAAGCATTTTTCTTGTTATTCTGTGTTCAGGGGGATCGGTTTCTTGAAATGTTCTTCTGGCTAAATACTCTTCTCTTGTTTGATCTTCTATTCTAATCCCCTGTGCAGAGCTAAAAATAACATTGTTACCATTGGCTAAAAGAATGTCTTCATGACGCGTGACTGACCAAAAACCACGTCCTTTTTTTTCTTTGGTCCAGTGCACGGGATCATTCTCTCTAAGCCATTCAAAAGTTTCATGAGGCACACCATTTTTAAAACTATCGTGATCAGAAAGATCAACATAATTCTTATTCAACATTTAAAGACCTTTTTTGAAAAAAAAGTTAGAACACCAAGAGGCAAATAAAGCTCCTGATTGGCTTTGTTCTATGGATTTAAGTGTCGATTTATATAAGTTTTGACCTAGCATAGATTTATTATCCTCTACCAATGCTTTCATGAATCTGTCTGTGAATTCTGGATGAGATTGAGTGGTAAAAATATGGTTGCCCTTAGAAAAACTTGAAAACTTACATGCTTTACTTTGCCCTAGATGGTCACAATTTTTAGGCAAGGAAACTACTTGATCTTCATGAAACACAAAAAGCTTCATTTCATTTTTAGGGTACATCCAGGGCTTATAATGTATATAGTTTGTCATTTCTATTCCAACATTCCAACCCGTTTTTATTCTTTCTACTTTGCCTCCTAAAGCTACAGCAATTGCCTGGTGACCAAAGCAGAGTCCCAATAATGGTTTTTTAATTTCATCACATTTTTGAATAAATTTGTAGAGATCAGGCAAAAATTCTAGCCTATCTCTTACAGATAGAGGGCTGCCAGTTATTAAATAAGCATCTTGTTCATTTATGTCATTTGGAAGTTCGCCACCAATAGTCATGTAGATTCGGTATTTAAATTTTTCAGGGAGATCATCAAAAAGATCTCTAAAACGATGGGCATCATCAGGGAATCGATCGCCTATGGATTCGCTTTTGTCATGATTAACTTGAAGTATGCCAAGCTTTAAAGGTTTCATGGTCTATAATGCTAGGGCAAATAAATTTGCCCTAGCAAAAACATATTTATTTAAGCATAGCGTTAATTTCATCAAACTTTTTAATGTCCGATGCTATTCGAGCCTCAGATTCAGAAGCTCCTTGCCAATAAACTCTAGCACCTGTTTCTTTCATCAATGCTTGAGCTTCGTCACCTAACATGGCTTTAGAAGCTATGGAAGCAATTTTATCTTTAACCTCTTGAGGAGTTCCTTTTTTAACAAACAGTCCATTCCACAACTCAATGTTATTCACTCCTGCTTGTTCAGAAACTGTTCCTACATTAGGCAGCTTGCCAATTCTTTCTTCACCAATATTACCTAAAATTTTAATTTCATTCAGGCATGGCTCAATCAAAGCAAGAGTGGTGTTAATTACATCTGCATCACCTGCTGAAAGTGAATTACAATCAAGCATATCAAAAGCAGACTCATCGGCAAATTCAAAGCCTAACTTTTTTGCTGCAGCAAATGTCACTTTAGTAGGAACAAGACCTGCTCCAAAATGACCTAATACGACATCATTGTTTTTTGCATGGGCTGCTAGCTCAGAAAGATTGCTATATGGGGCATTTCCAGAAGCAGCTAAAACAAAAGGATAAGTTAGGAAAATACCAACAGGCTCAAAGCTATCATCTTCAATGCCAATATCAATACGTGGTCCAACAATTGGAACTCCAATCACAAAAGATCCGATAACTGATCCATCAGCAGGAGCTTCTAATACTTCTAAAGCGCCAGGAAATGGTCCATCTCCACCACCTGGTCGGTTAACCACAGATGCTGGTGATCCTGTTTCTTTTTTCCATTCATCAGCTATCATTCTTGTCAAAATATCTTCAAAGTCACCTGGAGGCCAAGGTATTAAAAATTGAACTGGTCCATTAGGGTAACCTGCATTTGCAGAAAAGGATAAAGACAATGTTATAGCAGTAAAAAATGCTATTAAGGTTTTTTTCATTATTTCCTCCAAAATCATGATTTCTTCATCTTAGTGTAAATTGAAGAAGCAATTGTTGCAAGAATAACTATTATAATTAATGAAGCTAACAAACCAGATACTGGTCGATTGATCAAATCTATCCAATATTTTATCTTTCCAGCACCCGCAGTTAGCCTTTCGATCATTATTGAGCCCAAAACCATTCCCAAGACTATTGGTACTAATGGCCAATCTAATCTTCTGAAAATATAACCTAAAAAACCAAATCCTGCAGCAAACGCACAGTCGATGAAATTATTTCTTATAGAAAATACTCCTACAAAAGCCAAAATCATTATAAATGCTCCTAAAAAACGATTAGGAATATAAATAATTCTAGCAATAAATCTTGAGGTAAATAGAAGAGTAATAACCACTAAAATATTTATAAACAAAAGAGCTAGAAATAGACTGAAAAGAAAGTCTGGAGCTTTGTCAAAAATATCAGGACCAGGTTTTATTCCTGCATCAAAAAAAACAACCATCATCATAGCTGTAAGTGCTTCTCCAGGAACGCCAAGTGCTAATAATGGTATCATTGCTGCTGCTGGTACAGCGTTATTTGCTGTTTCACAAGCAATAAGACCTTCAGGAGCACCATAGCCAAATTGTGAGGGATTTTTTGACAAACTTCTTGCAGTAGAGTAACTAAAAAACTGTGCTACAAATTCTCCAACGCCTGGAATTATTCCCATTATTGTTCCAAAGGAAGCAGAAATAGTAGCCACGCCAGGAAATTTTCTAAGTTCTACAAGTCCTCTAAATAGTCCCCCTGTAATTTTAGATTCAGGTGGATCTGTATCTTTCCCAGTCAAAAGATTTAAAGCTTGACTGAGAGCAAAAATACCAACAATTACAACAATTAGGTTAAATCCAGATGCTAGGTACTCAATTTCAAAAGTATATCGCGCTACTCCTCTTGAGGTTTGTCTCCCTACCATTGATATTAAAAATCCAATTGCAAATAACATTGCAGCTATAGCCATGTTTTGGCGATGAGCAAGTATCAACAAAACTGAACCAAGAGCAGCCGCCATAAAAATATCTCTTTGTCCAAATAAAGCTCCAAAGTCCCTCAAATAAGGTCCAAAAGCGATTAAACAAATTAATGCTGTAAAAATAGAAAAACAGCCTCCAAAAAAAGATGATGAATAGGCAAGCGAGAGTGCCCTAGGTGCTTCACCCCTTTTAGTCATTGAATATCCATCATAGGTTGTCAAAGCATTTACAGGCGTGCCAGGAGTATTGATAAGGATTGCGGGAATAGCTCCACCATACATAGCTGAACCATAAATACCTAAAAGTAAAACTAAGCTTACTAAATCATCTAAAAAAATTGTTGCTGGGAGCAAAATAGCGATGGCTATAGCAGGTCCTATTCCTGGAATAGCACCAATTATTACGCCTCCTATCGCTCCAATGAGAATAGCAATTATTACTTGAAATTGTATCAAGTTTGTCAATCCTAAAACAAAGGCTTCCATTAAAAGTAAATCTTCATAAAAGTTTCTATGTTGGGAGGTAATTTACTATAAAGCCAAATATTTACTGGGGTTTTGATTTGTAAAATGGTTCTGAAAACTATGACTACACAAAAGGCTGACCCCAAGCTTGTTAAAATCCATGAATAACTTCTATAACCCAGCCTATATGTTAAGAAGGAAGCAAAAATAAGGGTAGATAGTAAATATCCTAAAGTAGAAATTACAAATGTATAAATTAAAAAATAAATTATAAACTCTATCGATTTAAACCATTGTGAAAGTTCATATAAAGTTTGATTGGGTAACCTTAGTTTTTTGTTTTTAATATGTTGTTTAACAGACTCATATATATTAATAAGAGCTGATGGTAACAGTATCACCATACAGATTAGTGGTCCCACCCATTGTTGTTTCAAGATTTTACCAACTCTTTTTTGATCAAAATCTCTTTTGTCCCAGCCACTTTCTGTTGAAAAGTTTATAAATAAAAACAAAACAAATATCATCAGTCCAATTGAAAGAATTAAATCACCTTTGGTTCGTTTGAATTCAAATAGATTTTCAATTTTGAATTTTCTTTCTTTTGGTATTTTGCATTCAAAAGTTAAAGAATTGGTGTCAGAAAAAAATGGCTTATTGCTGATGCTAAACTTTTGTTTTTCATACTCTAATTTTGTTTTCATTTATCAATATTTACCAATGGCCAATCATAATACCTTTTTTATTATCATCTTTTTTCATTTCAGCATAAACAGTGTCATCTTGTGTAATTCTGTTTTTTCTGGAAAGCAGACGTTCTAATAAAAGGTCTTTCATTTTTTTTCTGATTTCTGCATGAGCAGTACAAGTTCCTAAGTCATTAAATTCATTTGGATCGTTTTCCAAATCAAATAATTGTGCATCAAAACCTTTGTAATATATATATTTCCATTTATGGTTTCTAATCATAAAAATCTTAGCGTCATTTACATCAATATTTAATTTACCTCTAACTGGATAGCATCCATAATCAAGTTCTGAAAAAACTGACTTTCTGAAGTTATTTTCGAGTTTATCATTTATAATAGGCATCAAGGAGTGACCCTCTAATCTGCCAGTTGGTATTTCAAGACCTACAGCTTCTATAAAAGTAGGAAGCAAGTCAATTGACTCAACCAGTTCATTGCTAACTAACCCTCTTGTTTTGTCAGCTGATTTTCTTGGGTCCACGACAATTAATGGAACTTTTACTGAAGCTTCATGAAATAATTCTTTTTCTCCCAACCAATGATCGCCTAAGTAGTCTCCATGGTCAGAAGTAAAGACTATCATAGTGTCGTTTGTTTTACCTTGATCATCCAAGAATTTGAAAAGATCTCCTAAATGGTCATCGATTTGTTTGATTAAACCCATATATCCAGGTAAGACAGTTTCCCTAGTTCCTTGTTTTGAGAAGGTTATTGCAACATCCTCCTCCATAAACATTTTGTAGACAGGATTCGGATTTTGTTTTTCTTGTTGGTCTCTCAGAATAGGTAAAAAATCATTATTTCCATACATTTTGTGATAAGGATTAGGAGCGATATAGGGCCAATGAGGTTTTATAAATGACAAGTGCAGACACCATGGATTATCCCCAGTTTCTTCTATAAATTGTTTTGCTCTCATAGTCATATAGGCTGTTTCAGAATGCTCTTCTTTTATTCTTGCAGGAAGATTAGAATTTCTTAGATGCCATCCAGATAACAGTTCGCCATTTTCACTCATGGCTGAATTTGCATAATCATTCCATGGGTTTTGCCCATCATAACCTAGATTATTAAGCCATTTATTATAATTTAACTTTTGTTTTCTTTCTAAATAGCTTGGATTGGGATGAAGACCATCATCTTTTTCAAATGGCTCAAACCCTGGTTCTGAAATTATCATTCCTATATCTGTCTCTTTATTTAAGCCAAGTCTGCTCATGCCGTCGATATCAGGTTCCATATGAGTTTTTCCTACTACCGCAGTTCTAATGTCTTTTGGCTTAAGGTATTCGTTTATAGTTAATTCCCCTATGGGCAAGGGCACTCTGTTCCAAGAAACTCCATTGCTGAAAACTGTTCTTCCAGTATAAAAACAAGCTCGTGACGGACCACATATGGGTGATTGCACGAAGGCATTTTGAAAGTTAATTCCTTTGCTGGCAAGTTTGTCGATATTAGAAGTTTTGAGATGAGGGTGACCATTACAAGACAAATAGTCCCATCTAAGTTGATCAGCCATAATAAACAAAATATTTTTTATCGTCATTTAAGGTCCCAGTTCAAATTGTTTGAGAAATATTCATTGCATTTATTATTTATGAAAATTCAAGGAAATGTTTTTTTTCAATATCTGTTATGAAGTTATTTTGCTTACTGTTTTCATTTAATTTAAAATCACTAATCATAGATATAAACTCTTCACCAAATTTGTTTTTTGCTAAAGTAGATTTTTTTAATTGTGTGCAAGAGTATATTATTTCTTTTGGCAACTGTTTCCCGACTTTAGGTTTTTGGGCTTCCAGTTTTTGATTAATTCCCTCTAATCCTGAAACTATGGTCGCTGATAATGCGAGAAAAGGATTTATATCTGAGCCAGGTATCCTGTTTTCAATTCTTTTATTTTCTCCATTTATGGCCCTAAAGGCCATTTTTCTATTCTCCCAATCCCAATTATTCTTTTGTGGTGAAAAGTATCCTGGTTGCAGTCTTTTGAAAGAGTTATTATTAGGGGCAAAAAATATCAATAATTCTGGTGAGTATTTTTGAAGCCCACCAATGAATTCAAAAAACGTTTTTTCATTATTTGAAAATAAGTTTTCTTTATGCTTGTTTTCTAATGAAATATGAATATGACCACTTTGACCATCAGATTCATCATTCCAGCGTGCCATAAAAGTAGCCAGTTTATCAAAACGAAGAGCTGTTTGTTTGATGAGATGTTTAACTAAAACGACATCATCAACATTTTTAATTGATATCCCTGATGCAGTTGCTACTTCCATAAAACCTGCACCCATTTCTTCATGCCATGCTTCTACTTCAATGTTCATAATTTCTGCATTCTCACAAAACTTTGAATACAAATCACTTTGCTGATGTTGGCGGTGAAGAAGATTATAAGAACTATTTTCAGTGGATGTTTGTAAATTATTATAACTTTTATTTACGATGCTGGTTGAAGTCTCATTAAGAAGGGTAAATTCCAATTCAAAACCAAATCGAGGGAAGATATCTCTTTTATTTGATTCTGAAATGATTTTTCTGCAAATCGTTCTTGTGCAAAACTTTTCATATTCGGCATCCAATTCCAACATGCAAAGAACATTTTGATCTTGAGATAACCAAGGTATCCTTCGAAAGGAATTTAAATCTATCTTTGCTGGAATGTCTCCAAAAGAGCTTTCTTCCGAAGATATGTTGATAATTTCTGATTGTAAATCATTAAAACCTAAAGCTATGGATGGAAGAGCTATAGTAAACCCTTTACCATCAATATCAATTGATCTTAAAACTTTTTTCTTTGAAACCAACTTGCTTCTTAGTTGACCATTGGTGTCAACAAAACATACAGAAACATATTTTAATAAATTGTCCTTTAATAATTCTTGATTGTCAGCGTTCATATTCTATAACATTTAATTGTTTTCTTTAAACCCGTTGTCAATTGCACTTACAATCTTTGTTACGTCCTTAGAATTTATTACAAGAGAAGGTGAAATTATAAAATTATTACCTGAAGCTCTAATCAAAACCCCAGCCTTGCAAATTGAGTTAAAAACTGAGCTTACTCTGTCTTTATTTGAAGGTTTGCGAGTTTTTCTATCATCAACCATTTCAATTGCTGCCATTAGCCCTTGTCCTCTAACATCTCCAATCATTTAGTATTTTTCTTTTAATTGGTTTAATCCCAATAACAATTCAGACCCCCTAGCTTTAGCATTTGAAACCACATCTAACTTTTCTGTTTCTTGGAGTGCAGCCAATGCTGCTGCTGCACCTACTGGGTTGCCAGAATTAGTATAACCATGTCCCAAAATTCCAAAATTATCTTTATTTTCTTCAATAGCTTCAGCTATTTCACCACTCAATAAAGTAGCACCCATTGGGAAATATCCACCAGTCAGTGCTTTGGCTATAGTCATGATATCTGGCTTAACTCCCCATAGCCGAGAGCCAGTCCAATGGCCAGTTCTACCAAAAGCACAAATGACTTCATCAGCAATTAAGAGTATGCGATGCTTATTACAGATTTCTCTGATATTTTTCATGAAGCTTTTATGTGGAACAATTACGCCTCCAGAGCCAATGACTGGCTCTAAAATAAAAGCAGCGATAGTATCAGCTCCTTGTGAGGCGATTAATTCCTCTAATCTTTGACAGCATTTAATTGCCAATTTTTCTGAATCCATTTCATTAAATGGATTTCTGAAAGTATAAGGGGCAGGTATATGATAAATTCCAGGAATTCCAGGCTCGTAGTTTCTTCTAAATCTTGCATCACCGCACAAAGAAGCTCCCCCATAATGTGTACCATGATAGCCTTTGCTAAGGGCGATAAATTTTACCCGATCACTTTCACCTTTTACTTTCCAGTATTGTCTAACTAGGCGCATTGCAGTGTCAACTGAGTCAGATCCTCCTTGAGTAAAAAAAGATCTTTCCATTCCATCTGAAGAAAACCACTCTTTAAGTTTAAATGATAATTCAATAGCTTTATCATTTGTTATGCCTCTAAATGTGTTACAATAAGGCATTTTTTCTAATTGTTTGGTGATGGCTTCTTTAATTGGTTGGCAACTGTATCCTAAATTGACATTCCAAAGACCTCCAACGGCATCAAGCATTTTATGTCCATCAATATCTTCCACTTCAACTCCACTAGCTTTAGAAATTATCATTGGGGGTGTTTCTAACATCTCTGCAGGGTGAGCCATAGGATGCCAAAAATGTCTGGCGTTATTTTCTTTTAAAAAGTTTTCATGTTTCATGCTTCCCCCCCTTAAATCTAGTAATAGCTGAGATCATAATTTTATCCAAACTGACTTTAAATCAGTAAATTTATCAAGAGCATGAAGTGACTTGTCAGCACCATTGCCTGATTGCTTGACACCAGCTAAGGGAAGGGTGTTATCTGAGCCTCCGTAGGTATTAACAAAAACCACACCTGACTTGATTTTTTGAATTAATTTATGAGCTCTTGACAGATTTGATGTCCATAAACCTGATGCAAGGCCATAAATTGTAGAATTTGCAAGAGATACTGCTTCTTCTTCGCTATCAAATGATGTAACAGTTAATACTGGACCAAATACTTCATTTTGAAAAATTGTCATTTGACTATTAACATTTGAGATGATTGTAGGCTCCATGTAATAACCGCCCATGTTTTTATTTATTTGATTTCCTCCTGAGGATATTATACCACCTTGTTTTTCAGCTTCATTTACAAAGTTTAAATCAGACTGAAGTTGTTGTTCATTGCTGATAGCCCCGATGTCATTGGTTAAAATAAGAGGATCGCCCACAGTTAATTTTGTAGATTGATTAATCATTTTGTTTAAAAATTCATCATGGATAGACTTTTCAACTAACAACCTAGAGCCAGCAACGCAGACTTCACCAGAATTTCTAAAAATACCCATCGTAGATACTTTTACTGCTTCGTCTAAATCTTCTGTATCTGCAAAAATTATATTTGGAGATTTTCCCCCTAGCTCTTGATATATTCTTTTCATGTTTGAGCGAGATGAACTTTCAAGTAATTTTCTGCCTGTGGTACCTGAACCAGTAAAAGCAATAACATCTATATCCATGTGATTGGCTATCGCTTCTCCTGTTATTCTTCCACTTCCAGTAACAACGTTTAAAGTTCCAGGAGGGAGACCTGCTTCAAGACAAAGCTCTGAAAGCTTTAACAATGATAAAGAGGCTGACTCAGAGGGTTTTAAAATTACTGAATTTCCGGCAGCTAATGCTGGAGCTAATTTCCAGGCACCAATCATTAAAGGGAAATTCCAAGGAACAATTGCTGCTATTACTCCAATAGGTTCTCTATGAATTAATCCTAAAAAATCATTTGATGTAGGGGCAATTTCACCATAAATTTTATCAATTGCTTCTGCGTAATATCTAAATGTTCCTGAAGCAGATCCCGGTTCAGCTTTATAGGCCATATTTATTTCAGTGCCATTGTCTCTAACACCAAGCACGGCTAATTCAAGCATGTTTTTTTCTATTAACTCTGCTATCCTTAATAAAACTTTTTTTCTTTCTAGAGGGGGCATTGATGACCAGTCACCCCTTTCAAAAGTATCTCTGGACGATTTAACAGCATTGTTTACGTCTATTTCATCAGCAATAGACATTTCTGTTATTTTTTTTCCATCAATTGGACTTATAATATCTGATTTTTTCCCTGAAATGGCTTCTTTCCATTGGTTACCTATAAGTAACTTTTGCTCTGGAATTCCAATTTGACGTAAATCATCAATTTTAGTTTGATCCATTATAATTTTACCTAATCATAATTTTAAAAAGTTTAATCGTTTTTCTCTAATTTGTAGCGAAATGTGCAACATGAAGATCCTTCCATGATCGTTTG
>MDTE01001708.1_pt1 | contig 12978 bp, 6 predicted proteins | sample 811231 | NCBI WGS metagenome assembly MDTE01 (sample SAMN05326651, study PRJNA326480) | marine metagenome | isolation source: seawater | place: Indian Ocean: Red Sea | collected 2010
AAGAAATAGAAATTGAATGTGATAATCTGATCACTAAAGCGAGTGATTCTCTTTTCAAAAACAAAGATGATTCTTTTGTCTTGTTTAATCCCTTATCGTATAAATGGAAAGGCGTTATTCAAATCCCTGACAGGTTTAGTGAATATTTAATTGAAGATAAAGAGGGGGAAAGGTTAGTTGTAGATTGCAATAAGCGTGGCAACTTTACTTATCTAGAACTTGATCCATTTTCCTTTACTACTTTCAGGAGGGGCGAAAAAGTTAAACCAAAAAAAGAAAGGAGCGCTGATCAATATGTATTAGAAAATCAAATGGTAAAGTATGAGTTTAATACTGAGGGTCAAATTATATCTGCTTTTGATAAACAATTCAATCTGGAAATAATGACAGAACCGGGTAATGTTTTTACATTGTATGATGACACTCCAAATAATTGGGACGCATGGGATATTGATTTTTTTTATAGAGATGCAAAAATAGAGATTGCAAAAGTCATTGAATTTTCAGGGTTTGTTGATGGTAAAATATTGAAAGAATTGGGGTTTAAATATTCTATTGGTGATTCAATAATCACTCAGGTTGTCTCTCTTGGTATAGATACAAAAAGATTGGACTTTGAAACCGTAGTTGATTGGAAAGAAAGTCACAAGATGCTCCGGGTCCATTTCCCGGTTAATGTACATACTGATAGAGCTTCTTTTGATATTCAGTACGGATATGTTAAGAGGAATACTCACAGAAATACTAATTGGGATAAGGCAAAGTTTGAAGTTGTAGGCCATAAATATGCAGACTTATCAACACATGATTATGGTGTTGCGCTTATGAATGATTGTAAGTATGGCTATATGGTGTATGATAATATGTTAGATCTAAATCTGTTAAGATCCCCCTCTAATCCTGACCCAGATGCAGATATTGGCGAACATCAGTTCATTTATAGTCTATTACCTCACAAAAATAATTTAATACGTTCAGATGTTATAATTGAATCAAAGTATTTGAACCAGAAGCCAATTTTATTTGATAGAGTCTCTAGTGATATAAAAACTGAGATTTTTCTTGATGCGGACCAAATAGAATTATCTGTTATTAAAAAAGCTGAAAAAGAAGAATGTTTGATCCTGAGAATCATCGAGACTCATGGTAGAAAATCTAGTGGCAGGCTATATCTTAAAGGCAGCCTTATCGAGTGTGATCTTTTAGAGTGGAAACAATTATCAGAAAAAGTAGATATAGTTGACCACTACCCGATTACCTTAAATCCTTTTGAGATAAAAACCTATATGTTCTATAAAAAAGATTGATATGCTCAGAGTCTAACCTATCTCGCTAATCTCAAGATTGTAATTATCAAGAAATTCATGCAGTTTAGTTATTAGTTTTTTGTTTTTATGAGAAATAGATTACATCAGTTAAGTTCAATTTTTGTTAAGGTTTTTTCCCCAACATTTATTTTTTTTTATTCGTTCCTTCTTTTTCATTGCAAGAATACTCCGACAGATAGAGATCATAATGGACTAGCTGTTCTCGCTGAGCTACAGTCTTCTTGGGTTAGAAATTTCAATCCACTAAGCCCCTCAGGCCTTGCTAGATGGGCTACGTCCTCTGGTATTTATGAGCCGTTATTCATTTATAATTCATTGAGTCAGGATTTTATACCTTGGTTGGGGCTTAAATATAGTTGGAGCAAAAATAACAAAATTTTGGAAATCATTCTCCGTTCTGGGGTTTTATGGTCCGATGGAAAGCCTTTTTCAGCGAAAGATGTTTCTTTTACATACAACTTAGTAAAAAAATATCCGGCATTAGACACTCGAGACTCATGGAGTTATTTGGATAATGTAGAAGCGGTTGATGATACAACGGTAGAATTTGAATTTAAGCGAGCATATGTTCCAGGATTTTATGATTTAGTTACTAGGTCTATAGTTCCAGAACATCTTTGGTCAGAGGTAAATGATCCGGTAAAGTTTTCTAATCCAAACCCTGTGGGGACTGGGCCTTTTACTGAAATTATTAGATTTGAAAAACAAATTTTTGAATTAGGAAAAAATCCGTACTACTGGAACAGGAATAAACCAATAATTGAAAAATTAGTGTTTAATGCATACTCTGGGAACGAAGCAGCTACTTTGGCTCTTATAAATGGTGATTTAGATTGGACAGGCATATTTATACCCTCAATAGAAAGAGTGTTTGTACAAAAGGACCCAGAGCATCATAAATATTGGTTTAGCCCTACTGGTTACTCATCTTATCTTTATCTGAACACAACTAAGCCTTTTTTCAGGGATAAAAATATAAGGAAAGCAATAAGTTATGCTATAGATAGAGAACTAATGATTGAAGTAGGAATGTATAACTATATGGCACCAGCACATGTTACGGGCCTTTCAGCTCACAATGAAATTTGGTATCCACCAGATTTAGAAAAAAAAGAAAATTGGGTAGTTTATAACCTCGATCTATCAAATAGGTTGCTAGATAGCTTGGGATTTTTAAAGAATGATAGGGGTTATCGTATTTCCTCTGATAGTTCAATTTTGTCTTTCGAAATTATTTGTGTTTCGGGATGGAGTGACCAAATTCGTTCTGCTCAGATATTAAGCAGTAATCTAAAAAAAATAGGAATTGATGTTAAGGTTCAGTCTTTTGATTTTGGTACATGGATTAGCCGGCTCCAAAGAGGAGAGTTTGATATGTCTTTTGGGTGGGGTGATATGGGAGGTACAAATCCATTTCGTTTGTTTAAAGGTTTAATGTCTTTCGAAAATGTAAAGCCTGTGGGGGAAATAGCAGATGTAAATTGGCACCGTTTTGGTTTGTCGTCCGCTGATTCTTTGTTTAGCGTTTTTGAAGAAATTTCTGATCCGGATCGTATTAAATCAATTATTTTTCAGCTACAGGATCTATTCATAGAGCACGCTCCTGCTCTTCCGATTAATGCTGTTGCTAATTATGCTCAATGTAACACAAAATATTTTACCAATTTTCCAAGCGAAGATAATCCATATACCGTTCTTGCTCCGTATTCCAGCCATGCGAATTTATTGGTGCTGCTAAATCTTAAAAAAAGGGGTAAATAACACTTTTTTTAAGCTACTATATATATTTGTTTATTAATTATCTATTAGTGTTTGGTTCAAAGGACATATTCTTTTGAAAAGGGAATGTGGGCACGGGTCTGTTTTTATTTTCAAGAGATGCTATGTTTTGGTCAACTGCCCCATGGGATAGAACCATGAAAGAGTTGCTGGTTATTTTTTTAAGTTCCGGAGATAAATAGCCTGATTTGACTATCAAAAGTTTATAATCATTTATATCTATATTTAATTCTCGAAAATCATTAAGAAAATGAAATGGTCTCCTATATTTAGTAATTACTAATGTAATCCCCGATATATTTACTATAGCACAATCATTTTTTATATATAATTTTTCAGGTTCAAGATAAAGTGTAGGTCCTCCACCACCGAGCATTCCTCCAATCTTAAATGGAGTTAGTTTATTAGCCGATTTTAATTTGTTATATGTTCTTGGTGATGCTATTCCTGCAACAATGACCTTTTGAAGTTTTTCATTTAAAATTACTTTTAAAATATCTGCTCGATCGCCAATTCCACCTGCAGTCGGATTATCACCACTGTCTGCGATTATTGAAAACGAATTTGGCAGCCATTTTAAGGCATCTTTTATTTTCCCGGAAGGCATATCAAAATCAAGATTATTTCTTTTCCCCCAATAAGACATTGCGAGTTGATCACAGATTTTTGCACCCCTATTTCTGTCAGTGCATGTAATTACTGCAGCGGCTGTGGCGCGTTTAGTATCTGCCCATATATATCCAATCATTAGATTAGCATCTAGAATTCCTTTTTTTTTATTAAGATTATCTAGTGATTTGTATAGGCTTCTACAAGGCTCAACAAAAGTGGAAGACATTTCACCAGACACTAGAAGAGGGATGGCTGACCACACAACCTTCGGTTTTTCCCCACCGACTAATGCATCTGAAAGAATTTTTGCTGATCGAAAATACGTTTCTTTAACATCAATGTGCGGTGCAGTACGAAATGCACAAAAGGAATTAATGTTTTTAATAATTTTATTGGTTACCTGCCCGTGCAGGTCAAAGCTGACAGATATTATGCAATCTTTTCCTACTGTTTTTCTGGTTGCTTCTATCCAATCTCCTTCGGGATCCTCTAATCCATTAACGAACATAGCACCATGCATTATTAGCAGAACCCCATCTAAAGGGCTTTCGTTTTTTAAGGAATTTATAAATTGGGTTTTTACAGTTTTATAGAAATCTGCATCTACTGGACCTCCAGGGACTGATTTTTTTATAAAAACTGGTTTAACGGATATATTGTATTGGTCAAATGGGAAATCAACTAAATCTAGGATTGATTTATTCTCAATAGTTTCAAAATCGGACTCTTTTTGGATTAAAGATGAATAGGTGCTGCATTCTGTGCTTATACCACCAATAGCAATCTTTTTTCTAGCTCTTTTCATTATAGTCCTAGACTACTATAAAATTTTTATTTTCTTAAAATTAGTTATCAAAAAATCTGCATACCTGGTAAAACCAAGATCATTAAAATGTACTCCATCAACGGTACCCTCATGGTCTCTGCCAATTGCATATTCCTGGGAAATGTAGAATAAGTTTTTAATACCACAGCCTGTCATTTTATCAAATTGAGTTTTTAATTCATTATTTTTTTTTTCAATCTCTAATTTAATTTTTTTATCAAAGTAACCACTTTTAAAAATGATGTTTTCAATAAAAACTATTGGAGCTAGTGTATTTTTTTTTCTTATTATTTTAACTAATGGTATCGTATTTTTTTCTACTTGGGGTGTTGTCATATTTGCCAAGCAATCAATAACATAGAAAAGTGTATCTATCTTTGCTATAGTAGTTGCTATTGTTTTTTCCATCCGACCATTCCCACTAAATCCATAGTTAATGCAATTAAAGCCTGTTAGCCGAGATATAATATTTGTGTGTGCCATACCAGGCCTTGATGCACAGCCACCTTGAGTTATGCTGGTCCCATAGAAAACGATGGATTTTTTTGTGGACTTTGGTGGTCTCTTTATATAATACTGACTTTGAATCCCGATTTCTATTTTTTTTATTCCATCATAAAGAGGCAAATATAGCTTAAACTCTCTTTTTTTTACTGATAAGTTTTCAATAAGGGTCTGCTTGTTTGATATACCCTCAGGTATTCCTGTTGCAACATATTGCCACCCGGTTAGGTTTTTACAGTACAGATCAACCCCTTTTATTCCTGAACATGGCATGTGATTCATTTTAAAATTATTTAGTACTCGCCATTTAACGCTTATTGATGGTGAGTTAGTAATAAACTTAATTGAAATACCTGCTGAATTTTTTGAAAGATCCCAGACTTTTTTTCTAACATCAGTCTTTGATGATAAAGGAAGTCTATCATATGGAGACTCTTTTAACGAACTTTCAATTCCGGTGCCTTCAATTAAAAATGACTCTATTCCAAAAAATTTCATACTTTAATTTATTTTAGATTTATAGTTTGTTAAACTATGAGGATAAGAAGTTGCTTAACTTTTTAGGGAAGATACTAATATGAAAAAACTTTTCCTTCTAATTAATATTATATTTTTTTCTTGTTTATTTATTAAGACAGCGCCTCCTAATATTGTTATTATTTTGACAGATGATCAAGGTTATTCAGATGTAGGTGTATTTGGAGCAAAAGATTTTGCCACACCCAATTTAGATAAAATGGCTAAAGAGGGAATGATTTTTACTGATTTTCATGTGTCTCAATCTGTCTGTAGTGCTTCACGAGCGGCTTTGTTGACTGGATGTTATTCAGAGCGTATTAGCGTTAGAGGTGCATACAATCATACTGCTAGAGTTGGCCTTAATCCTGATGAAGAGACGATAGCTGAAATATTAAAGCCAAAAGGCTATATTACCGGAATCTTTGGGAAATGGCATCTAGGCCATCATAAAGAATTTTTGCCTTTACAACACGGGTTTGATGAATTTTTTGGGTTACCATATTCAAACGATATGTGGCCAGTGAATTATGATGGCACGCCAAAAACAGATGATAGTTTTTGGGGCTACCCTTATTTGCCTGTAATAGAAGGGAATAAGAAGATAGAGGAAATCCGAACTTTGAGAGATCAAGATCAGTTGACAACTCGCTATACGAAAAAGGCAGTCAATTTTATTAGTAAAAATAAAGATAAATCTTTTTTATTGTATTTAGCTCATTCAATGCCTCACGTACCTCTTGGTGTCTCAAATAAATTTAGAGGTAGTAGCGATAAAGGTATGTATGGGGATGTAATCGAAGAGTTGGATTGGTCAGTTGGCCAAATATTAAAGACTCTAGAAAAATTTGGATTAAAAAATAATACCCTTGTTATTTTTACTAGTGATAATGGGCCCTGGCTAAATTATGGTAATCACTCTGGTTCGGCATTGCCCCTTCGCGAGGGTAAGGGTACTATGTGGGAGGGAGGCACTAGAGTACCTACGATTATGTGGTGGCCAGGAACAATTCCTGCCGGAACAAAATATGAACATTTAGTATCAACGATTGATATTTTGCCGACTGTAGCTGATATTGTGGGTGTAAGACCTCCAAAGAAAAAGATCGATGGTATAAGTATAGCTCCTGTACTGGTAGACGGCTATTTAGATTCTCCAATCAGAAATCAATTTTATTACTATTATGGAGGTGAGCTAATCGGAGTCAGGGAAGGCGCTTGGAAATTGATATTTCCACATAAATACAGGTCTTATTTAGGCGTTACTCCAGGGAAAGATGGATATCCTGGAAAGTATTCATCAGGCGTGACAGATATCGAACTATACAACCTGAAAGAAGATATAAAAGAGTCAAATAATTTAGCAAAAATTTATCCTGATATAGTTAGTCAACTATCAGAAATTGGTGATCAAGCTAGAAATGAGTTAGGTGATAGATTAAAAAGAATTATCGGCAAGGGTATTCGCTCTGAGGGTCGCTTAGATCCGCAAAGGCCTAAAGCTGATTTAAATATAGATCATTTGGCTATTGGGAGTGAAATAAGTTTTTTAACTAAATATAGTGAAAAATATTCAGGCGGTGGCCAAGGAGCATTGGTGAATGGTCTAAGAGGTTCTTTAGACTACTTAGATGGGAACTGGCAAGGATTTGAGGGGAAAGATTTAGAAGTATTGATCGATATGGGAAGTCTAATGAACTTAAAAAGTGTTGAGATTAGCTTTTTGCAAAACCAAGGATCTTGGATATTTTTTCCATTAAATGTTGAATTTTCATTTTCTAAAGATGGGACTAATTTTCAACATAAAAAGCAAATTAATAATGGTTTAGCTATGTCCTATGCACACGAGATAAAAAGTTTTAGAATCGATTTATCCATGGTTGATCAAATTCAATATATAAAAACCAAGGTAAAGAATGTATCAGTTTGCCCTGAGTGGCATCCCGGATCAGGTGGGAAGGCCTGGGTATTTGCTGATGAGGTAGTTGTTAGATAAAGTTATTCTATATGCCGTTTTTTTAAATTATAAAATATAAAAATTTCTTTTTTAGTACTAATATTGGCTAATTAATCCTTAAAAATTTTGATGATGAAAAAAGTATTATTTTTAATTCTGTTTATAATTAACACTAACTTGGTGGGGAAAAGAGTTGTAGGCTATTATCCTCAATGGATCCAAGCATCATTCCCTGTAAATCAAATTGACTTTTCTGTTATTACACACGTAATTCATTCTTTTGCATGGCCTAACGAAGATGGATCAATAGATTCTTATTCTCAGATGTTGGATCAAAATATTGCTGAAGTTGTTCATCAGAATAATAGAAAGCTATTATTAGCTTTTGGAGGATGGGGCAACACAGCAGGGTTCCCTCAAATGGTGGCTAGTGCTGATTCGAGGCAAGCATTTATAGATAATTTGCTGGAAATTTTTGACACCTATGGCTACGATGGAATTGACTTAGATTGGGAGTATCCTTCAAATGCTAGTGAAAAAACTAATCTGACACTTTTAGTACAAGAAATGCGTGCAGAGTTTGATAATATAAATCCGGAGCTCATGATTACAATGGCAGTAGGACCTAGTGATTGGAGCGGTCAACACTTTGAGTATGAGATTTTAAAAGAAAGTCTCGACTGGTTTAGTCTTATGGGCTACGATTTTCATGGTAGCTGGTCTAGTCACGCTGGTCATAACGCACCACTCTATCAGTCCCCACCTAATGATAATGATGGTTCTGTCCATACAGGTATTAATTATTTAATAAACACAAGAGGTATTCCGCCAGAGCAAATTAATTTGGGCGTACCTTTTTACGGAAAAATATTTAATGCAAGTGAAATTAATGGGACATTTACTGGGAACGTTACTGATATTAGGTATAGTGAGGTATTAGGGTTAATTAATTCAGGCTATGAATATCACTGGGACACTAATGCTAGATCCCCATATCTTCTAAAGCCCGATTATACTGAGGTGGTATCATTTGATGACCCTTCTTCTATAGGAGAAAAAGCAAATTATGCAAAGTCTAGGAATCTTGGAGGGATGATGATTTGGGCCTTAAGCTATGATATGGCGGATGGTGTTCAAGGGTTAATTGAGTCGATTAATCAAAATTATCTAAGTAATGATTTGGTAGATTCAAAAATACTCCCGAATGATTTTTATATAAATATTTTTCCCAATCCATTTAATGATCAATGTGTAATTAAGATTAGCGCTATAAAATATATTGATGCTATTAATATTTATTCCTTAGATGGTGGTATAGTTAAAACGATTATTAGCGAAAATTTAAATGATACTAAAAATCAATTTATATGGAATGGGAAAGATAATACTAATCAATCAATCAGTTCAGGTGTCTATCTTGTGGGCTTTAATTTTAAAAATAATCATTATACTAGAAAAATTTTATTCTTAAAATGAGGTCTCTTAGTTAGAATAAAAATCAATATTTTACCTAAATTTCATCGATCTCTTCAGAAAAAACAATTAGGATTTTCATTCAATTATAAATGTAATCATCTGTAATGAAATTAATCTTTATCAGAATCTTCTTTGCTAGCATTTTATTTTTCTTTGGTTGTTCAAAAAACTATACTGAAGATGCTAGCTGGGCTAAAAGCACGCTACAAAAAATGACACTGCGCCAGAAAATTTCTCAAATGTTGGTCTACAGAATGAATATGCGATTTTTATCTAATTCTAATAAAAACCTGGATAAAATAATGGACTTGGTTTCATCCGATGGAGTTGGAGGAATCCATCTCTGGTATGGAGATGTAGGTACTTCGCTCACATTATTAAACAAGATACAAATGTTATCAAAGATTCCTATTTTAATTGATGCTGATATTGAGAACGGTTTATATCAAAGGTTTCCTGAGGGTACAGAGTTACCCCCTTTTATGGGTATAGCCGCAACTGGTGATTCATTGTTAGCGTATGAGGCCGGAAAAATTGTTTCAAAAGAAGGAAGATCTGTTGGAATTCATTGGAACTTTGCTCCGGTAGTTGATATAAATAACAATCCACTTAATCCTATTATTAATACTCGTTCTTTTGGTGAGGATCCTAATATTGTCTCGAGTTTTTCATCTGAATATATAAGAGGACTTCAGGAAAACAATATGTTAGCTACGGCTAAGCATTTTCCTGGACACGGCGATACAGAAACAGATAGTCACACAAGCTTAGCACAAATTCCTAGTGATTCTCTACGCTTATGGTCAACTGAGTTAAAGCCATTTGCATCGGCAGTTCAAAATGGTGTTGATGCTGTTATGGTTGCCCACCTGAATGCTTCAGATTTCCAATTTAACTATGATATCCCTGCTACACTATCCAAGTTTTGGGTAACTGATATTTTAAAAGACAGTCTCAATTTTGAAGGTGTAATAGTTACTGATGCAATGAGCATGGGTGCTATAACAAAAATGTATTCGAATTTCTATGGACTGGTTTCAGCGATTAAAGCGGGATGTGATTATATAATTATTAGTGGTGATTATAAAGAGTCGATTGATATTATAGAAAAATTGGTTCTTGATGGTAGAATCCCAATTTCTAGGATAAATGAGTCAGCATTAAAGATATTAAGATTAAAAGAAAAAATTGGTTTAAATGATAATCGATTAATTTCATTAGAAGTTGCTCAAAAGGTTTTAAGAGATAGCTTATCACAAAAAGTAGCAAATGAAATAGCAAAAAAATCCTTAACACTTGTGAAAAATGATGGGCAGTTTTTTCCTTTAAAACTTAAAAAGAAAGAAAAATTATATTTATTTGATCTTTATGATGGTAAGAATACTTCCAAAGAGTCAATCACTACTAAATCGATTCGTGAGTTAGGAGCGGATCTAATTTCTTTTAACCTTGATGAAACAGATGGAAGATATACTATTGATGGTGTTCTAAAGGGTATACCAAAAAATTCCACGATTATTGTTAATGCTTTTGTGACTCCGTCTTCTAGGAAAAACAGAGTTTCTTTACCGAAAAACTTGAAAAGATTGTTGAATAAACTATCATTAAAGACAAATAAATTGCTCCTTAATAGCTATGGTAACCCATATTTGATAGAAGGCTTTCCAAAGATAAAAAACTATATTTGTTCTTGGAAAGGTAATCGTTTAATGCAATCAGCTTTTGTGAATGCACTCATGGGCAGGGAGGTAATTAGTGGCGAGTTGCCAATTTCAATACCAGAGATTGCAGAAAAAGGTGATGGAGTAAAAATTCGAAAAAAACCAATTTGGTTTTATTCAAAACCTGAAAATGAATACGGAAAGAAAATAAAATGGATATTACCAGATGAGATTAAAGCTGATGTTATGAGCCTAAACCAATATTTAGGTGAAGCGATTCAAGATTCTGCCTGGCCTGGGAACGTTCTTTTAGCATCAAAATCAGGGGAAGTGTTCTTTCATAAGTCAAACGGCTTCCATACTTATGAAAAAAATCGGATAACGAGCCCATCAGACATATTTGATATAGCGTCACTAACAAAAGTTATTTCTACTACAAGCGCCATAATGATTTTAATTGACCAAAAAGAAATAAAACTAAATACAAAAGTACATGAGATTTTTCCCGAATTTTTGAGACCAGATGACAAATTTGTTAATGAAAAAAAAGCTATTACCATAAAACATTTATTAACCCATACTGCTGGTTTCCCGCCATTTAAAAAATATTATTTGATGGATCTTGAACAGAATGAAATAATTAATGATATATGTAGTACAAAATTATTATATAAGCCTGGAGATGAAACTATTTATTCGGATCTTGGTATGATTCTTTTAGGAAAAATAGTAGAGTATATTACTGGAACATCTTTAGATATATTTGTTTCAGATTATATATTTAAACCGCTAGGAATGCAGTCCACATTCTTTAATCCATCTGTAGAAAAGTTGAAACGGATTGTTCCAACGGAAATCGTTAGTGGCTATAGAGAGGGTCTTATTCATGGTGAAGTTCATGATGAGAATGCACATAAGTTAGGTGGCGTAGCGGGGCATGCGGGCCTTTTTTCAAGCACAAGGGACTTAGCTGTTTTTTGTCAGATGATGTTAAATGGTGGTATATACGGTGAAAATAGAATTTTTAAAAAAAGTACTGTAAATCAGTTTACATCGCGGGCGACGCTAGACACCAATAGTTTTAGGTGTCTTGGTTGGGATAGCCCCTCTGGAGAAGCTTCGGGCGGAATATACCTAAGTGATAAAAGCTATGGCCATACAGGTTTTACTGGCACGTCTCTTTGGATAGATCCAGATAATGATTTATTCGTGATTCTTCTTACTAATTCTGTTTATCCAAAAAGAGATAATAAATCACCTAATTATTTTGATTGGAGACAGCGTATTCATTCTGGCATTTATGAATCTCTCAATATGACTGAGAAAAACCCTCGTCTCATTTTAAAAGAAAGATGGGCAAATTTCATTAGCGATACTCTTCTAGTTCAATAACGTATGTAAATGTTTGAACTTGTTGACTACTTAATTCTTTTTATATTTCTTTTAGGTTTTACAGGATTTGGTTGGTACCAAAGTAGATATAATACATCAAATGCTGATTATTTTTTAGGGGGCAAGACTATGCCCTGGCCAGTGGCTATGTTTTCTATTGTAGCGACAGAAACGTCTGTGCTCACGTTTATAAGTGTTCCCGGGATAGCTTATCGGGGGGATTGGTTGTTTCTACAACTTGCGATAGGCTATATAATTGGTCGACTGCTGGTGAGCTATTTTTTATTACCTATGTATTTTAAAAGAGGTGTTTTATCTATATATGAGATACTAGGCAAGGCATTCGGTATAAATATACAAAAAACGGCGTCCCTCATTTTTTTAATTACGCGTATTTTGGCAGATGGAGTAAGGTTCTTGGCAACAGCAGTAATTGTGCAGGCTATAACAGGCTGGAGCTTAACAGCAGCCGTATTTTTGATAGGTGGAGTCACCTTAATTTATTCTTTGCTTGGTGGAATAAGAACAGTGATTTGGATTGATGGCTTTCAGTTTATTCTTTATATATCTGGTGGCCTGATATCTGTTTTTTATCTTTTGAGTTATATTGATCAACCTTTGGATAGAATAACAGGAATTTTAATTGAGTTAGACAAACTAAAGGTTTTTCAATTTCAGGGGGATTTGATTAGCGATCCTTATATCTTTCTAAGTGCAATTATTGGAGGAGTTTTCCTCTCTTTTGCATCACATGGAGCAGACTATATGATGGTTCAAAGAGTTCTAGTTACAAAAGACCTAACTTCTGCAAGAAAAGCGATGATAGGTAGTGGTGTATTTGTCTTTTTGCAGTTTGCTCTTTTTCTTTTTATCGGTTCTTTATTATTTGTTTATTTCGATGGTGCTTATATAGAAAAGGACAGAGAA